>Ga0325405_1001625_pt1 | contig 22973 bp, 12 predicted proteins | sample PopdelMetagenome_21_FD_205663 | JGI IMG/M metagenome (GOLD analysis project Ga0325405, IMG submission 205663) | Populus deltoides microbial communities from Bellville, Georgia, United States - Xylem-Control-R2 | ecosystem: Host-associated > Plants > Phyllosphere > Stem > Wood/Secondary xylem...
TGAAATTAAAAAGTAAATCAATTTAATAAAAAGATAAAAATAAAAAATTAAGGATAAAAATAAAAAAATTTAGGAAGGATGAAAATAAAAAGAATAATCAACTACCTTAACAAAATTGCATCTTAGAATTCAATTTCAAAAGGCATGATGCAGTAAGCATATGAGTCATGCAATGCATGTAGCCAAGCATGCTCAATAATCAGATGTCTGAAGAATGGAGATTTGAAGAACGACACGTTGCGGAATCTTACATTGATCTTCCTTTGACTTGCTATGAACAAAAACGTCCACTAACAACCCAAAATAATTTGAGGGAGACAGATTTGATAAATCTTTCGTCCGTTACATCAAATTTGGGATCCAACAAATACTGCATGGAAATGTTATACAGACTTGGATGGAGATAATAATAACTCTTATCATCGCCTACTCCTTCCCTTCGATTTTGAATCAAAGTGGTGTGCCTTCAATTTCTTCTTGCGAGGCTGAGCGGTAGCACCACCACCACCACCACCTTCTCTAAATGGCATACCCATGAGAGCCAAGAGTCTTTGCGCTTCTTGATCGGTGTTAGCTGTGGTTGCAATGCACACATCCATTCCCCTGGCTTTACCAACCGCATCAAACCTAATCTCTGGGAACACACTCTGGTCGCGAATACCAATGCTGTAGTTGCCATGTCCATCAAAGCTGTTTGCAGTCACACCTTGGAAATCCCTTGTCCTAGGCAGCCCCAAGTTAACAAGTCGATCTAAGAACGAGTACATCAGCTGAAAAATATAATCACCGATACAAATTACGAAATTTCCATGTGAAATTAAAAAGAATGCAACCAACAAAATGCACCAGAATACAAAATTGGTAATGAGATGCACCTGTTATGATCTGATCTAAACAGCAAGTAAAATCAGGATATGAGCAACAAAATCGATAGCCAACAAATTACATGGTGTGTTTATTCAAGATCAAAGTAGCATGGGAGCGTGAACAAGTATAAGAATGCCCTACTCGGAAGCACAGACCATCGTAATAAAAGACAGAAAACAAGTTCTAACATTGAGCTGAAAAGGAACAAATTTCCCACAGTAGAGTAGTGGCGATCATCTCAAGACTCTACCTATGGACCATAGCCATCATCTCTACCGTGTTTCTTCTAAAATTTCATTGAGCATTGCCATCATTGAAGTGAATGATCATACTCTAAGGATCCATCATCTTGAGCAATCTATATATCTCCCACATGCAGAAGCGAACACCAAAATAAATACAAAAATCCACATTATTATTCAAAACTTGACGGTAAGCCTCAAATCCTGTTTAGAATTGGAGTTTAAGAGCATGTTTTTGTGAGATCAAACAAGAGAAATCCCATCATCTAATCAAAGTGAGAAACTCAATTCTAAAAATCAATAACTTTTACTTCCCTAATAGCCAGTATCATCGGCTAAGCTAAATGCCCCCACTATAGATCTACATGCTACTAAAAGCACACATCATCGAATCAACCATTACAATAATTTTCTCAAAAACATGCATCCTGGCATTTCTTCTCTATCTAGAAGGGAGCTGGACATGCAGTATTTTTCACTCTTGCACCTGTAACTTCAACTATACCCAAGCAGCTTCTCCTGACAGATCCATCTTTAATATCATTTTCATCAAAGCCCGTTCAAAAACTACAACACCCTTCCAAAACACAAAAGAAGAAATCTTGCGCTATGATGGCCAAATAATATATTGCCTCTAGAGTTTAGACTCCTAGCTAACTTTATCATGAAATATGTAGCCGCGGCCATGAACATAAATAAGAAAATTCGATAAAGAGAAAAAACACAAATGCTCACGTTTCCTCTGAGTGTAACAGCAATACCAAGTGGTTGGCCTTCCCTAATCTTGAAGGTAGCAACCGAATTCCTGGCCCGCGTCTTTACGGGTCTTTGGCCTGTGATAAGAGCCAAATCATTTATCGCTGCGTCCAACCCCTTAGCATTCTGCGCAGCATCTCCAATCCCACAATTCACCACAACCTTCTGAATTTTTGGAACCTAAAGAAATGAGAAATTCAAATTTCAGCAAATTGCAAATTAGAATAACTTTATCAGTAAATTGGAAAATTTATAAAGAGTTACCTGGTGAATGTTAGTGTAGCTGAACTCTTCTATCAGCAAAGGGACGATTTTTTCAAGGAATGTGGTTTTGAGCCGATTGCTTTTCTCTGCTTCTGATTTGTCCACCAAAACAACATCTCCAGTAGCTCTCACTGACACCACCCCATTCCGGCTTCCGTACGTTACTCTTGCGTTTAAGCGCGGCGGGAGAGTGGGGAATCGGCCGTGAAACGACGCCGCCGAGGAGGATAAGAGCGAAGTAGTGGCCATTTTTCTGGTGATTTTTTTTCTTTTTTGAAAGGAGGGGGTTGGACACAGCTTTTCTGCTGATGGGGTTTGGAGAGCGGGATTGTGAAATGGGTTCGGAGGTTGAACTTATTTACGTAAGTGCCACTCAGGGGGGTGCCGGTGTGTGGGTGTATTGTAAATTTAGGGAGTTGCTGGTGGCGGGTTGTGAAGGAGAAAAAGGATAAGAGGGATGGCAAATTATTGCCTTTTTCTTTAGGGGAAAAAAAAAATAAATCTCTACTTTTAGTTTACAAATATAAAAAATTAATGTTTTATTATAATTTTAAAGAAAGAAATTATTTTAATATATTTTTAATTAAAAGTTTATTTTAAAAAGCAGTCTGCTGTGAATTGCAAAACATCGTATTCTGCTAACATAATTAGAAAAGAAAATATAATATAAATAATAATCAAGGAATCTTTGCTAGAGTGGTTGCTTTGCATTATTGAATAGTCAAAGCAATAAGGTGCCATTTATGTAGCAATTAATTCATGCTAGGAGCACATGACATCTTATTATTATTCAGGAGAAATTTGGCTCCCTCAAGAGAGGATTGGGGGGGCTTTTTATTGGCTTGAGGTATTTTTACAAATATAAATGTTTTGCACGTAAGAGCTTTCCGTTTTTTCAATATTTAATTGATAATGACGTTCAAATTTAGTGTGATGGAATGAAAATGGTAAAATGTGGCCATGGTTGAGGATCAATTTTCTGTTTGGTAAGTCTGATTTTTTTTAATTAAAAATATATTAAAATAATATTTTTTTATTTTTATAGCCTAGTTAAATAAAATTGGGTTCCAAATTATTATAAAAAAACAAAATTAAAAGATAAAGAACTAAAATGAAAAACATGCTGAAAATACATGGTCAATCTTAAATTCCCTGTAATTTTTGTTTTGATGTTATAATTTATTTTGTTTATTTTTCAGTTTATGTGTTAGAGAGATGAGAGAGAAACTTGCTTGAAAGCAATTAGGAAAGACAAAGTTATAAGTTGAGCCACTTTTCGATAAGGAAACTTGTCATTCTTGGTGTAAACGATTTTCATTGGATGATGGAGGTTTGATGATGATGGTTTTAAATATTTTTCTTGCCTATGAAGGTAGATCATGCTCAATTTAGAGATTTTTTTTATTTGGTCCATTTTCACTTTTGGGTGAGTTTGGGTGTTTTAGAGTTATTATATGATTTAGGGATGTTTTATGGTGTTTATTAAGTATTTTTAGGTGAAAATGAGTAAAAAAAAAGATTTTCATCCTAAAAAAATTAATTTATCTGACCAATGTGAAAAATGTAAATTGATGCATGCCACATGGAATAATTAAGCAATGTTTCAATGAGCAAACACACAAGATGAGTACTTGTATTTATCGACCATATAAAGCACTTAGTAAAATCTCGTTATTATATATTTTATTATTTTTTAAAAAGCTATAATTAAGTGTTTATTTGTGAGACTTTTAACATACTAGCGCGAACCAACTTCAAAGAAGTTATATGAGAAAATCATATAAAGAAGAGGGATAAGAGAAAAATTAAGAAAAACTTTGTCGATACAAGAGAGAAAGTGTTTATTGTATGTTTTTTTTATAACTATCATTGCCTTAATAATATTTACTTACGTTAATCATATGAAATGTAATTGGATTTAAGAATTGAATTTTTTTTTTGTTAGGTAGGGGATATATAAGTATATAACACTAGTTTAGCTGTGAAATTTGGTGATGACATTTTCACCCATCCTCCTAATAATCCTCAATTATAGGTGGACGTTGTTGCAGGTGACGGACCCAATAAAAATTATATTGATGGTGTGTTAATGGCATTAGCTTGAGAAATAAGGGTGAGCCGAACAATTTTAATTTTAGGCACGCTATATTCCAGTTCAAGTAATACATCACAAAACTTTGATGAATTAGTCTAGAAAAGAGTTCAGAAACAATTGTTTGTTGCGATGCATGATATAAGAATAAAAAAAGAGAGAAGATTTGAGAGAGAAAATGAAAGCAGAACTCCAACAAGAAACTAAGATATATTTGGCTCAAATGAGTGCATTATAGTTATATCTTTTCCTCCCCCTCCTGGACCTTATGGTATATGATATTGAGAATTTTAATGTAATGTGAGATTTGTATACGTGCTTTTTTTAATGTGTTTTTGTTGTAGTTTATTATGACTTGTAGTTATAGTTTATTGAAAGTTATTGTTGTTATGTTTGTGTATTTACATGAGGATTTTAGGCTTAGGGATCATAACAATTAACCAAAAAAATATTAATTATATAATGGAACATGAGCGACAAAATTTATTTTCTTGACACGAACTTTTCACAGCCCATTCCATTAGCATTTGACATTAATGATGAGAATAAAATCCCCAATTATATTTGCCTAAATGCCAACAAAATATTTATTATTGTTTTCTAATTTTCTAGTAGTGCAATGACTTTAACTCTCTTTTCAAGTAGAAGTTCTTTTGCATTTCTTTCTTAAATTCGTGCATAAGATTTATATTATTTTTTTGTGTAGGATGACTAACTAAATAAAATCATTCATTTATGAAAGAATAAAATCAATCTTGTTTCTATATGCACTTTTGCAAAAAACTTGTCATCCCTTTCTATGTTTGCATATATTTTTATTTCAGCCTCTTGTATGGAACATTATAACTTTGCTTTATTTTGTATCGGTTTCCATTATACATTATGAATCTTGTTTTTTTATCTTAGCATTTTTCCATGCTTCTATGACCTAAATTCTATACTTTTTTTTTTAATCTTTCTTTAAAATAATGAAAATCTTTATATCACAGTTGCATCGTTTTAAACATTTAAAAAATCCTAAATTTGAGGTTGAAATTCTATAAGCATTTTGACCTCTCCTTCTTATCTCACTAGTTATTGCACCTAAAGAAATGAAGAACCCCTCTTTTATTCTTCAATAAAAATTCACCATTAGTTTTTTTAAAAAAAAAAACTTGTGTGAGCTTATGCTAACAATAAACACAAACTTTATAGACTAAGAAAATGAGCTTGTTCTTGCATGTTTTCCTCTTTCATTGCCAAGGTATCAACTACATGCATTGCTTCATGTTATTTTTTTCCTTTTTTTTATTGATTCTCAAGTGCCTGAGTTGGGTAATTACCCATTAGTTTAGTTGAATCTTGTTGGTAGTGCTTGATATACATGGAATTTTAATTGAAAAAAAAAATCAAAAGAAACCCCAACATAATTCACGAAGCCCTATTCCAGGTATTTTGAACTTGGATTTGGAGATAGCTAGGGAAAAATAATCTTGAATCCTTTTAAAAAAAATTATCATGGTGATTATTGTAGTATGACCACTAAAGTCATGCAAGGATAAGTGAATATAATCGTTAGATATGTCTATACATAGAGCTAAGAAGAGTGATTAGTTTCACCTATATGCCAATTCTTTTACGGCTACTTATACACATGTTTGTCAGCTTACTCATATGTCTGCGAGATATTGTTTGGTTTAATACATGCCAACATGAATCATTAGTGCAATTATCACATGAGTTATTGAAAGTCATCAAAATTAACTGTTTTGATTTTTTTTATATTATTGGTTATATGATAACTAATTAACCTATTTATTTAAAGTGCTTTCACTTCTAAAAAAATTCATGATTTGCTTACAATAGATGATTTATACGCAAACAATTTAAATAGTAATGATAATGAAAATGATGACCATACAAGTGAGGTTAGGGGTACCAATAGGATGCAATTAGAAGAGAATTTGATTAATGAAACACTGAGACGCAAGTTCAAGTAATTAAAATACAACCATCCAGCACCTAGCGGGATGTTGAATGATAATCTATCAGAGATGTTATGATCTTTTACTATTTGCTAATTTCTTTTTATTTGAATTTGGAACCTTTCATCAAAATTTAAGTCATTTCATTTATTTGTGTACTTTTTGTATTTCCACTTTAGAAACTTGGATGTTTGGAAGGCTTATTTAAAGACTTGGAAATTTGATGATTATATTAAATTTAGTTGTTTGATTGAAGTACTATTGAAACTATTTTTCAAAATTTTTTAAAATTAAATAGAATATAGCTACCGTATAAAACCAATAGTGAAACGTGGTTTCAACTATCAAATTATTTGTTTAATTAATGAATCTTTAAATTGACATCTTCATCAGTCTATTATCAAGTTCAATTCTAATAACACTGATTTAAATTATATTTTTTATTGTAAATTATTTTATGAATGGTTGGTAACTAGCGATGAAAAAATAAAGGAATAGATTATGATGACATGGTATAATGATGTAATAACTGTGCAGTGAGGATGAAGGTAATAGTGATGATGGTGATAATGGTGAAGTGACGAAGTAATAGTAAGAACAATAATAATATTGTGAATGCATTATTAATCATAAAAATATTTTATAAAATGTTATGAATTAACTATTTTTTAACAAGTAAACTAAATTAAAAAGTTTATTGGGAGACATTTTAATAATTTTCTCTAAATTATTTAAAAGAAAAAACAAAAACAAAAACAAAAACATAAAACCTTTTTCTACAAAACATTTACACGAAACAAACACCCTCTTAAATTTATGCAATTTGGTGCACGTAGTCAATAAAAGGCAATCCGTTTGCATCCATATGCAAAATGTTGACGCGGGGAATTACCTGTTCGCCTAAAAAACCAAAGGTAAAAACTTTATATGCAGCATGTCTATGAAGAACCTCAAGGAGTTTGCCTGGCAATTAAGAAATATCATTGACTTCTTGGGTTCGAATTTAAAGCTTATATCTGAAGAAATTTATTAAATTTTTCTAAATACACTAAACTGACATGGATTGCCACAAAATACCTTGGAGATATCTCTTATGGTCAAATGGAAGAAAAAATTATGCCCAGATAGATTACATGCTTGCTTCAACAAACTTCACTCGATAAACCACTCAAATCAACTTCTTGAGCTAGAATTAGGACCAATATGAAATCATTATCCATTTGATTAAAAATATATTTTCAATATATTCAACTCTTGCGTTATTCACCAGTAAATGAAAGATACACTTTCTGAGGCCGCATGAGGTTTTGGTCAGTGTCTTCCTGCTACGATGCATCTAAACAGATCCCCATGACAGTATAGAAAGAACAAAAAGAGAAGAAAAAATCTCCCGAAGGGCAACACCGAATCCGAGTACTCTGTGAAAGTAAATTTACTTTTACTCTTTGACTCTTACACTGTCATCTTAAAAAGGGTTAAAATCTATATCAGAAAAATGCTTATTTAAGATAAAAAGTGGAAGGATAGTCAACCGACTCCTTTGGAGGTTTGTATTTGTAAGGCTTCGAATACTCCACATAATTTCAATTCATCTTTACCTTATTTATTTATTCCTGTGGGGTTTACTTGCTTCTCCTCTCTCCTCTTTCTTGTCTGTGCAAAATCCTTTTTAGGGCCGCTCGTCTTCTTCCTTCTTCCTTGTTTTTTATCTTTTCTCTTGTTGGTTCTCTTTTTGAAGCCGTTCTCTCTGTGTCAGTCAACATGCAAAGAACGAGATACTAATACTTCCACACCCCCCCCCCCCCCCCAAAAAAAACATAAAAAAGGGTTTCCCTTTCGCAGTTTTCTCAACGCCAATTTAAGGTCTTTTGAATGTTGGAGTTTCGGACATAAACTTAAAGGGTTTTTGGAAGGGGAGAGAGGGATAGAGAAGGAAGCGCTAAGCAGCAAAGAAGATAACAAAAAGGGTTTGCTTGCCTTCTTTCTCTTCCTTTCTCTCAGTTTTCAGCAGAGAGAGGGAGTTGGAGACATTTGGATAGATATATGTTATCCTTGTGTCTCCTCTACCTCTCTATCTTCTTCCCTTTTGTTTCTATTTTCTTATGATTTCTTTATTTTGGGGAAAGTTTTAATTTTCTCTTCATTTTTTTTTAAAAACCCATTTCAGGATTTCTTGTTTGGCTATCTGTGGTTTGGTTTTTGAATGATATTTTCAAGATTCAAACTTGGTTACGCATGGTTTCTTGTGAATCTAGAAAGAGCGTTTAAGTCTAGTGTAAAAATAGAGTAAAAAAAAGAGAGGCTTAAGCTTTAATGAGTTTTGGGGGTTTCCTTGAAAACACTAGTCCTGGTGGTGGTGGCGCAAGAATTGTGGCTGATATACCTTATAACAATAACAACAACATGCCCACTGGTGCAATAGCTCAGACTCGCCTTGTCTCTCCTTCTATCACTAAATCCATGTTCAACTCTCCTGGACTCTCTCTAGCCCTTGTACACACCTTCATCTTTCTCTTTGTTTCTTTTTTGTTTGGCTACTAAGTGACTTGGGTTGTTTGTTTGGTGAGGTCTTTAACTCTAACGTCCTCGTTTGTGTTTGATTCTTGATCAGCAACAGCCAAATATAGATGGTCAAGGAGATATAACTAGAATGGCTGAGAACTTTGAGACAAGTGTGGGTAGGAGAAGCAGAGAAGAGGAACATGAGAGCAGATCTGGTAGTGATAACATGGATGGGGCGTCTGGTGACGATCAAGATGCAGCTGATAATCCTCCAAGAAAAAAGAGATACCACCGACACACTCCACAACAAATCCAAGAACTTGAAGCGTATGATATCTATCACTAATTTGCACTTTCAACGGGATTTGTTGAGTGATATTGAGAGAGTGTTGCTTTTGTTTGTTTTACAGTTTGTTTAAGGAATGTCCTCATCCTGACGAGAAACAAAGATTGGAGCTTAGTAGAAGGCTGTGCTTGGAGACTAGGCAAGTCAAGTTCTGGTTTCAAAATCGTAGAACCCAAATGAAGGTGATGAATGATAATTAACAAACCATGGATGTTTTCCCGTTTGGGCTGGATTTTTATGGATAGAAAGTTAAAATGTGTTTGATTGTTTGCTGCAACAGACTCAACTGGAGCGCCATGAGAACTCATTACTCAGGCAAGATAACGACAAGCTTCGAGCAGAAAACATGTCCATAAGAGATGCCATGAGAAATCCATCGTGCTCAAACTGTGGTGGTCCTGCGATAATTGGTGATATTTCACTTGAAGAACAGCATTTGAGGATTGAGAATGCTAGATTAAAAGATGAACTAGATCGAGTTTGTGCACTTGCGGGCAAGTTCTTGGGTCGCCCCATATCTTCGTTAGCTTCTTCACTTAGCCCTCCGACGAATTCAAGCCTGGAACTTGCAGTTGGCAGTAATGGTTTTGCTGGTTTAAGCACCATTGCTACAACATTGCCTTTGGGACCTCATTTTGAAGGTGGGATTTCTGGTGCTTTGTCTATGGTAACTCAAACTAGACTAGCAACAGCTGGTGTTACAGGTATTGATAGATCATTAGAGAGATCCATGTTCTTGGAGTTGGCTTTAGCTGCCATGGATGAATTGGTGAAAATGGTTCAGACGGATGAGCCACTTTGGATCGGGAGCTTTGAGGGTGGTAGAGAAATATTGAACCATGAGGAGTACTTGAGAACCTTCACTCCTTGCATTGGAATGAAGCCTAGTGGCTTTGTTAGTGAGGCTTCTAGAGAGACTGGTATGGTAATCATAAACAGTTTGGCCTTAGTTGAGACACTGATGGATTCGGTGAGTTGTTCAAAATCTCTCCTTATTGGTGTCTTTTATAAATAAAAAAAATTTCTTTTCTGGACTGTTTAATATATTTTTTTTCTTAATTTCATTGGAATTACCTTTTGTTTTCTTTCTCGTTCCTAGAACCGATGGGCAGAAATGTTTCCTTGTATGATTGCAAGGACCTCTACCACTGATGTGATAGCCAGTGGAATGGGGGGAACTAGAAATGGTTCACTTCAGTTGGTAAGCTACCCGTCTGTCTTATCCACTGTTGTTAGTAAGATTTCTACTATTTTTGGTGGTGCTTGTTTAGCTCTAAATCTTTTCTTAATCCATCATTTTTAGATGCATGCCGAGCTCCAAGTCTTATCCCCATTGGTTCCGGTGCGTGAGGTCAATTTTCTCCGATTTTGCAAGCAGCACGCAGAGGGGGTTTGGGCTGTTGTTGATGTATCCATTGATACCATCCGAGATACTTCCGGTGCACCACCGACATTTGTGAACTGCAGGAGGCTTCCTTCTGGTTGTGTGGTGCAAGATATGCCCAATGGGTACTCCAAGGTAATAATATAGAAACTAGTGCACGTTTTTGGCCTGTAGCATGCCCGGTCGGTACCCTTTTCTCTTTACATTTATTGTGTTTCAGTTGAGAACATTTGATCTGTGGCAAAACACCAGGTCAAAAATCATGAGCGTTTGCATTCCCAAGCCACTTTATAGAGCTCATGCATCTAAGAGTATTGTTTGTCAAGTGATTACTCACTGTTTCCCCCTGTCACAATCTGAACCTTCCTAGAGTCTTGTAATATTGTCTTGGATGCTTCTTCTGATGTCAAAACACTGTTTAAATTTCAAGTTTCAACAACTAGGGTTGCTTAATTTTTTTTATAAAAAAACTCCATGGGTACAGCAGCAAATCGAGATTACACCACTTATTTTATCAAATAGAAGTCTCCATTACTTGAATTGCGGTGCCTTAAACGCATTGATTTCATATCCTTCATTAGTAAATGCCTAGTTATCCTCAATTTTGATTGAATAAACAATATATTTGATGCTTCTATTCCAATGATGCAATCTTGGTTATCTTCATTATCTTGTATTTAATCATGCTACAGCGTATGACGTGGTTCCAGCCTTGTGATTTATTTATTTATTTATTTTTAACTCAATGGAGAGTCCTAATTGTCAAAGGCCAAGACTGCTTATTTTGTTTCCATTTGAGTATCCAAGCTTGTATATGTAGACCATAGTACACATCTCGATGTCAGCTTCTACTCTGTACTTTGTTCCCTCAAATCTTGCAAAATCTTTTTCCATTCCATTATTTTATGCAAGGACTGCTTGATTCCATTTCTTTCTTTGAGCCCAACCTAGAGCCCTTTCCCTAGATTTGCCTTGTAAATTAATATGGAAATTTGCTTTGAAAGTCTGAACATTGACTCAATATATGTAAAATATTATAAAATGACGCAGAAGAAGGTTGATACTTTACAGTAATAAAATATGAACCTCCTACATCCTTTTTGCTGTTGTTTAATCTACGAACTTTGACTGACATTCAGCCTTTGACTGACATTCAGCCTTCTTCCATGGAACTGGCATTTGATCTTTTATTTTGTGTGGCTTTAATTCCTAATCACTAGCCAAGTAAAAAGAACATTTAGTCTTTTTGCTCTACAAGAGAGGCAATCAATTCGCATGGTAGCAATCATTAAACAATAATGCATATGTTATTTTTCCAACTTGAGCAGTTGGTGCAATTAACCATATCATAACTAACAAAACTATTAAAATGCAGGTTACATGGGTTGAGCATGCAGAATATGATGAAAGGCAAATACACCAGCTCTATCGGCCGGTAATAAGCTCTGGCATGGGCTTCGGTGCCCAACGATGGATAGCTACCCTTCAACGTCAATGCGAGTGTTTAGCCATCCTCTTGTCCTCCAATGTACCTAGTAGAGACCACACAGGTTAATATCAATGTTAATTTCCTAAACAATGTGGAATTCTTTGTAACTTTGCCAAAACAACCTTTGTTGACATGTAAAGTGTTTGTGTAGCGATAACTACAAGTGGTCGCCGAAGCATGTTGAAGCTGGCGCAAAGAATGACCGATAACTTCTGTGCTGGGGTTTGTGCCTCCACAGTGCACAAATGGAACAAGCTGAATGCCGGAAATGTTGATGAAGATGTTAGGGTTATGACCCGAAAGAGTGTTGATGATCCTGGTGAGCCACCAGGCATAGTTTTGAGCGCTGCGACCTCTGTTTGGCTACCTGTTTCTCCACAAAGGCTCTTTGATTTCCTACGCAATGAACGACTCAGAAGCGAGTGGGACATACTCTCCAACGGTGGACCAATGCAGGAAATGGCCCACATTGCTAAAGGCCAGGATCACGGCAACTGTGTCTCTCTCCTACGTGCTAGCGTAACCTCTCTTCTCTTCATAATTATTTAATATTATATATCAGTTGCAAGGTCTCTTCTTTTTCTTGCATTCCTGCACAAGATAGAGATAAAATCGTTCTGGGTCATGAAAATAAGTTTAAGTTTGGTAATAAAAGTATTTTTTAATTGAAAATATATAAAAATAATATATATTTTTTTAGTTTTAATGTTTTTTCGGGAATTGAAAAAAAGAAAAGGCACCTTATGTTACAAGGGTTTCTCTCTTTCTCTGCTAGATAGGACATGGATTTTTTTGGACAATAATGTCATGTGGGGGATGATTTAAATTTCTGGCGTGTCCCTTGGGTGTGTCAGGTCGCTTAGTTTTTGTCGTGGTTAGATAAAAAGGTGAAATATAAAGGAATTTGGAAGTATCATCTGTATGGTCACAGATAGACATGACCAGTTCTTAGGCACAATCTCTATCCTTTTTAAGCCTCAAAAAGTCAAAATATAATGAACACCTGTCACCTTTTATGTAAAAAACCTGATCTGTTTTGACACTCGTATATACGTTAAAGAAAAGGTTAAAACGTCATCTGATCTAATGTAAATCCGAGTCAAATTGAGGGCCATTATTGTGATTCACCCTGTTCTGGTTTCTCCTTTTTTTCCCCTCCTGGCAGGCCATGAATGCTAACCAGAGTAGCATGCTAATACTGCAAGAGACATGCATAGATGCAGCAGGCTCTCTTGTAGTGTACGCTCCCGTTGACACTCCGGCCATGCACGTAGTGATGAACGGTGGTGATTCGGCTTACGTGGCGCTTCTTCCGTCAGGGTTTGCTATCGTACCGGATGGGCCTGGTTCACGTGACCCCCCAACGACCAATGGCGGCCCGACTGCTAATAATGTCGGTGGCCAAGAGAGGGTGAGTGGGTCCCTTTTGACGGTGGCCTTCCAAATATTGGTGAATAGTCTACCTACGGCGAAGCTTACAGTAGAATCTGTGGAGACAGTCAACAACCTTATTTCATGCACTGTCCAAAAGATCAAGGCTGCTCTCCAATGTGAAAGCTGATTATGCAATGCATGATTGAGCTGTCCTATTAGTGAGTATTTGTTAGTTTATAAATTTTATCATGGCTGTGATGGTCTGTTAATTTTATGGCGTCAGAGAGAGAGAGAGAGAGAGAGAGCGCTCGCTTGGTAAATGAGTGGGGAGACTGGGAAAACAAAAGTGAGTTGTCTTCTTGTTGATGCTTGGGGGTGTTGAGTCAAGAACGAACCGCGCGTGGTGACTCCTTGCAAGGTGGTGAGGATTTATGGGCCAGTGACTGCTAGCCGGGTTGCAGTTGGTATGCATATTGCAAAGAGTGCTCTTAACACGAGGCAAGGGTGGTGGTTCGGGCATTGACTCAGGGTCGACCCCTGCCTCAATTATTATTACTGAAAAAAGAGTTAAAACCAAGTGTTTTAAGAAAGAAAAAATGGGTTTTTCTGATATTTAAATTAATATCCAGATTATATATAATCTGTTTTTGTTGAACTTGGAATGGCTAGTTCAGCTTGTTGATGTTTGTTAACTCATGGGGTTTTGTTTTGTTATGATATTCTTAGTTTACTAATAATAACCCCTTTTTTGGTTAATTATTGGACTTATATTTTCTGTCGGTTTACGAGTCTGAGTGGTTGGGTTTTTTAAAATTTTTATTTTTATTTTTTAAAAATTTATTTTCAACGCTGTTTTAAAATAGTATTATATCTTTTACCCGCTACACGTAATCAGGATTTAGGGTTTTTTTATTATTTCGGTATTTAAGTGTTGTTGATACTACGATAATTGTTTGGTTTGGTAGGATCGCTCGCATAGAAATGAAGTTGCCTGAGAGAGATATGGACTCCCTGTTCGAAAAAAGGATATTTTATTCGTATATAAGCGAGAAATTAAGAGCCCTAATTAGGCTGTAGTAACGCGGGGCTGGGATTGTTACAGGGTAATCTGTTTTTTTTTTTTTTTTTAAAAAAATAAAAGATATTTTGCTTTAAATTATTTACTTTAAAAAATAAACTGAATCTCTCTTACAAACACCTCCTCTAAGTGAGGTCTGAGAAACTGCGAAGGCAATAAATGAGGGGGCAGAAGCCGATGGGAGAAGGAGTTGCTATTATTTAATGCTAAGGATTTGTCTTTGCCCCTGGCTTGCGTGTACAGCCCAGTGAAAAGTTGACACGTATATATCTTGGAGGTTTTAGGTGACAGTGGGGAGGATGAGAGAGTATGTGTGCATCTCGATGCTCATTTTGGTCAATGGTCAGTCTTTTTTTTATAATATATACAAATGGATTCGCTGCTAAAAGCTAAATATCTCTGATTGCGAGAGAAAGGAAAGTGGTTTTGGAGGTTAAAGTTATGATGACACTTGTGGATGATATACCTTTGGAATGAAAGAAGTCTCTGTTTGTAATAATACCCTCTTTAGCTCTCCTCATTTTCCCAGGAAGAATAAAATTATGATAAAAATGAAATTTTTGTATTCTTAAAGCTCAACAAATAATTAAATAACAAAATCACCACTAAAGAACTCTGTCTTCGCGAAAAATGAAACCTAGCCACCGGCTTGAATTCAGTTATATCATCCGCACCCAAGAAGGCCAAAAATATTGCTACCTGTTGCTTATTTCCCTTTCAAGTGATGAGATGGAGAGACACAAGGACAATTTTCTGACGGTGGCTACTCATCTTCTCTATGAGTACAGGGTAAATTGATATTCTTTTTTGAGAGTGTTTATCCACAAGCTAAACTTATGGTTGTGATTCTCTCTCTCTCTCATTCTCGCACACACCTGGGGCCTTCCATTAGCGGTATAATGAAATTTGTGGAAAACCTAAAGAATTTAAGTGGAGAGCAATGTAAATTGCTGCACCAACAGGTTGTTCATTATTTCTTTCTTTATCCCATTTGCTCGTTTATTTCTCATAATGCAGGTTGGAGATAGCACCCACTGCAGAGAATGAAGACTCTAAAGAATTAAACCCTAGGAAAAACCTTGAGGGGGGGGGGTATTAGAGGAGTCTGGCTAGTTTTGTTATTGTTCTGTGTTTTTAAATCTTGGGGTTTTCTTATGTTAGATTTCTTTAGGCGTTTATGGGTTTAAGAGGAGGAGATCGATTTATTGCTGGGTGGTTCAGGTTAGTGTTGACAGGGTTATGGTTTGAGGAGATCGGGTCGGTGGCTATGTGGTTGGGTTGGATTTGTGACTGGAACGAAGTGGTTGGGCGATGGTGCTTTAGGGGGTTGCTAGGTCGTGCTGTGGTGAGAGAGGCAGATGTAGGGAGGCTCGGCCACAATGGAGCTTGGGTGTTATGGCGAATCGGGATCGTTGGAGTAAGAGACTGTTGAGGGGAACAATGGGTGATGTGTTGGCGGCAGCACTAGGCTTCTGGCAGTGGCTAGTGGGTATGAGAGGAAGGTACAACAACTAGTCTTTAATGGTTGGAAAAGGTGGTTTTCGATGGTGATTGGGCGAAGATTAGGCTGTGATTGGAGTTCTGTGATGGAAGAGGAAGTATAGTTGCGATGGTTTGGCCAGAATCTAGCGAGAAAAGGTTAAAGGGGCGACTGACGACTCTTTGTTGGTGTTTCAGCAAAATTTAGTTGTTTATGTTACTATTATATATGACGGTGGATTTTTTTTTTTAATCTAAGTTTAAAAATTAAACTGGACTTTAATGTAAATAGTAATTTTTAAAAGAATACATGTGAACTGATAAATTATAGAATGCCTATATAATTTTTTTTTAAATTACTCTTCAAAGAAAAATTTACTTAACTCATGTTCAATGGTTTTTTTTTGTGTTTTCATCTTATTATTTTAATTATAATCAAGTTCATTAAAAACAATTTAATATTTTTAAAATTATAAAATATAATTCAAAAATCAGAATTGGTTGGTGTTACGCTGCTCTATTATATTCAGGCAACGTGTGCAACGACAAATAACAGCCAAAGAAGGCTTTCCTTGATTTTTTTGAATTGTCTTAGCTGATCCTTCATTGCTAGACAATGTGTGTAGATTAAGGACATCCGGTCTAGCACTAGAGGCCTTATCTCTTTTTTTCTCTTGTTTTTTTTTCTGTTTGATTTCCACGATTAACCTTTTAAATTTTCAAAGTAAACCTTTTATTTTTATTTTTTTAGGTTTGATTTTTATTTTTTTAATTATTAAATGTTTTAATTCTAATTATTTATAAAAATAGATTTTTTTTTAATTTTACCTTCTTTCAATTTTTTTTTCATCAATTAAATTTGGTTTTCATTCTTATCATTGCTATTTGTTTTATATGAGATAATTTTTAAAATAAATTTATTTTAATATTTTATTCTCCTTGTTTTTTTTCCTATTAGATTTGGTCTTTATTTTTTTTGTTGCTATTATTTTACTTTGAAATTTTTTTTAAATTTATATATTTTTTATTTCATCATTCTATATTAAATTGATTAGGAAATGAACTTCTTGATTGGATCAGGATCTAGAATTTCACGGGTTGCAAGTTTGGAAAATTAACTTGGGTTATTGAAATTTACTCGGATTTGCTTGTTTTTCTTTTCGTTTTATAAGCTCATGTTTTTTTTCCATCCTTGATCATTTATTTAATTGGATATTGGGCTCCGTTATTTATTTTATTTGTTTTTAATAGAATTTCTCATTAATTTTGCAAATAACTCGAGTTATCTTGGGTTTTTTTATTTGTTATTTGTTTTTGGTTAAATCTAGCTTGTTTTAAAGAAATTTTATTTTTGAATTAAAGTAATTGATTAAATATAAATATGAGATGTTCACTTTATGATATTGTTTTTTCGTTTGCTTTCCGGATTGTTGCTCTAACAAGACATTCAACCTCTTTCGGTACTATCATGCAACCTTTTGTAATGTCATTAGATCTGTCTAGGTGAGCTCTTTCTAGTGGCAAAGTGGTGTCCATAACAGAGCAATGTTAAGTCTTTGGAAGACTTCTCTTTCTTCCTCTTCCGACTATGATATTGACAACTTATTTTTTATAATTAATTATTTTTATTTTTTATATATATTTATTCATTTTTATTATTTATTTTTTATCATATTATTAAAAATTAAGCAAGCTTTTTGAATTCAATTAAGTTAATAATTCGAATCCCAATTTTTTTAAAATTTCCTAACAACACTAACATCATTTGAGCATCTTTTTATATATTAAAAAAAGAATTGTTCAAGTTTACAACACAGCACTAAACACTAACCACCAATCTATCTAGTATATGGTTACTATTCTTCAAAAAATTGTTTCGTATCCTTTAGTAGATTCCTTTCCATGCAATGTATGGCTTGAGCTTGAATACCTATTTCATGAACTTTTATTTCTTAATGGGTAAATTGCACAAATTGATTGTGGATCAATTAAAAAATTTATGAAATTCAAGCTGTGGTGTCCATTATTAATATTATGGAGGAGAAAAATCTTCTTGTGAATTTTAAAGCGCTAAAATTAACCATTAATTTGCTAGCTTTAGTGCCCATTTATCTACCAAAATATTACTGTTTTTAAACTATTTTTAGCTTGAAAAAAAAATTATTTTTTATATTTTTCAAATTAAACATAATTTAAACTATATAGACAAACATAATTTTAAGTCTCACACTTTTTTCGCTCCATTTAATGGCAAATTCATTGAGAAAAAAAACGAAGACAGGCAAAACTAACATTGTTTCTTGAAAATTACAGAGTCAATTTACTAGAAATAGCGTGGTTTTGTCCTTTTTTGGTCGTCTTAAAATACCTTTTTTATTCTCAAAACTCATCTAGTCAAAAGATTTATGGTCTTACTTTTCTATTTTGTTCCTGGTTAAAAATTATATCGTTGCACCTTTTATTTTATTTCTTTTAATTTAAAAAGATAATGCCGTAAAGTAAAAAAAAAAATGAATTGAAAAGGCAATTATTGGCTATTTTTTCACTCCATTTAGAAACGTGTTTGAAATCATGTTTTTTTAAATTTTATTTTTTTTATTGATTTTTTTTAATATTTTTATATTGTTTTGATATGCTGATTTCAAAATTAAGTTTTAAAAAATAAAAATAAATAATATTATTTTAATACATTTCTAAATGAAAAACACTTTAAATCATAAGCGCTACTATAATTCCAAACAGAACCTTAATATATGTGTTTAATGAAAGGTGATACAACCTCTTCCCGGGAGGATAGAACAACTAGAAATATAAAGGCACTATACAGTGATTAAAAAAATGGTTTTAACATGATATTTATATATAGTCTAAAATCATTCATGATGAATGTGAAATTGATTGATCATTCTTTGTATTTAATTTTGTACATTAATTTTCTGCAAATTCAATGAATTATCATGAATTAATTCTACTTATCTTGAACTGATTTTGTTTCATTGAAGCTTTTCAAGTACATTGTTTCTGTAATTCAATGAACTTTTAGGAATTAATTCTAATTAGTCTTAAATTAATTGTGTTCCATTTAATCTTCTCATATTTATTGTTTGTCCAATTCAATGAATTGTAAAGAATTAATTCTACGGCCCTAGCCTTTTGTATTAATTCTACTTCATTTTTAGAAGTTGGAAACGAAGTAGAAAAAAAAAACACATTCTTTCTCTCTATGTACCTTGTTTGCCCTTATGCTCTCCTTCCTCTAACTTTAGGTTTCGTTGTTGTAGTGGGAGAAAATGAGTAAGTTTTCTAGTTCATAGGTCTTAATTGAATGCATAATTCTTTCATGATATTGATTTTGAAATCCTAAGAGGTGAGTTTTGCTAAGATCGTCTATACCTATTGATGGGAAATTTAGCCTTAAAGACAGAGGATATAATTATTGACAATACACTACTAGAAATTCGTTTAATATCAACGGACTTACCAACAGAACATTTTTATCAGTAATTTGCGGTCGCAATTATCAATGTAATTTTTTCCATCTCTCATTCCGTCGGTATATATCGGCAGACTACTTCAGTTGGTATTTACCGACAGAATGACAGACGGAATATTCAAAATTTTAAAAAAAAAAAGACAGTTCGCTGACATGAAAGTTTTTGCGGGTGATTTTACCGACGGAATCACCGAGAAATTCAAACCAGAATCTTCGTACAGTGACGTGCCCTATTTACCATCAGAATAGCCTACGAAATAGTTCCGTCGATAAAACTGTGAAATCTTGCAGTGATAATTTTCTTTTCTTGTCTTAATCTTGATATGAAATTCTACAATTCTACTTGTAAGCATTCGATACTTTATCTTTTGTTTAATGCTTTATGTTCATGATTTATTATCTTGTAAATATATTTAAATGGTTTACTAAACAATCTTCCCAATAATCTTAAAGCTAAATCAACTTGTTTGCTTAATTATTTAGTAAAAAACATTTTGGGGTTATTTGATTTATAAATTTTATACTACATTTTGGGGTTAAAAACATTAATTTTTTGTTTAATTTTTACTTGATTTATAAACATTTCATAATCTTATGATCCAAGTTAAGAGTATATATAAATTTTTAATTTGGATCGATATCGAACATTTTTTTTTGCCACCAATTTTATGTTTCAACTTTTCCATTCAACATTGAGTTTATTGAAAATTAAGTATCGTTATTTTTTTTGTTTTGCTTTCTATGATGATAATCTGACCTTATAGTCCGACTCACACATTTGTCATTATAGCTCAGATTGACTCAAGACTTTTATATTATTTTATTTTTTATGTCAAATTTATTTTTCATTCTTTTATATTTTTTTATTCTTTTTCAAAATTGATTTTGTTTTTTTTTAAATTTTTATCCTTTTGCATTGAAGCATTAGATCATTGAAGATTGAGTTTTGTTATTTTTTTTTCATTTTGGTCAACCCCGTCTCATGACCCGAGCTATGGGTATGAGATGTTAGCCTCGGTTAATATTAATTTTTTTTACATATTTTTTTTTAATTTTATCCCTCAACTTCAAGTTTATTAAATATTGAGTTTCTTTGATTTTTTATATATGATTTCTATTAGGATATTATGATCTCACCATCTAGATTACAAGTTTGTTATGCTAACCGGACTTAGATCGATTATTTTTTTGTCTTCATTCTTTAATATTAAAATATATACCTAGAGTTTTTTTTTTAAAAAAATTGATTTAAAACACACTTGCAGTGCTTTGTCGTTGTTTTTGAAGTTATGAAAAAAATTGATGAACCACCTATTTAGTATCTAAGTGGTACTCGTTTGTTTGCATGCCGTGCAAATATGATTGTGTTAGATTCTTCTTCTTCTTCTTTTTTCTTTCTCTCTCTCTCTCTCTGTTTTTTTATTTTCTTTTAAGAAAAAATGTTGTAGATACGGAAGATTGACATCATAATTAATGTGCATATCGATCGTCCCCCAACTTTACAATAAAAATTTTAATCGCTGGATTGTTTTAGAAGTTGTCGTACGTAGATTATATATGAAGTTACACCTCTTGTGGTGAATGAAGATTTTCTTTCTTTATATTCCATGCAGGCGCACGTAGGGAACTTCGATCAGCGGTGTCTGTAGATCAGGAGAGAAGTACTGGGGACGAAGGAAATCAAAAGTCAAGGTGATGGAAGGCTATCCGGCGCCGAAGGAAATGGCGGTGCAGTTGGTCCTTTACATGTAAAGGCCTTTCCGTATCTGGTACATTATTCGTCGTCTTTCTCCTCCTCAAATCTCAATCCCCCCATCTCTTCGACCTAGTATCATTATTTCAAAAAGTACCTCCGCCGAGACAGATTTTACTAGTCCCTACCTCAGAATCACATGCATCTGGGCTCCACCTCTTCCCCACCTTCGAACCAATTCAACTCGAGTTGATGGTAGTTGTAATCCTCCACAGTCCACTGCATTATTAGTCGCGGGCCACACCGGACTTGGACTATTGAGAGTCGATAGAAGTAGCTGTGGCTAAGATCATTGCATCTCATCTCCGAAGAAGACTTCAGGTCTTCAGTCTAACAGTATAAAAAAGGTCTTACAACTCAGGCCCGGTCAACCCTAACATTGCAATCACTACTTCAAATTGTTTTCAAACTGTTTGGCGTGGACTCCCGAGATCAATGCTGCCTTTTTGAGCTGTTCGATTACTAGATCAAACATTAATTTGAAGTTGCCATGTTGAATTGCTTAAATTGTTCCTACGCCGGATGCCAGCTTTTGTTGAACAGAGTGGCAAAATAGCCCTCACTGTATTATTTACCCGCGTTACATTATACATCAAATCAATTTTTTTTAATGTAAAAAAATATTTAAATATTACTAATATATTTTTTTCTAATAAAAAACAAAAATTAAATCGTTTCAAGATTAATTCTATATAACCCGATTAACTTTACGAATTTAAAAATAACTTATATAACCTTTAAAAACATAATTTGAGTAAAAAGATTTCAAGATAACATTTTTTTAAATATTAAGATAATATATTGGATTGTATTAAAGAATCAATTCAACCCAAAAACTTAAATTATTAAATGAGGTTCTAAGATATAATTTATATTATTATTTAACACACATTTTCAGATAAAAATTTTTTAGATTTGAAATTTATACAAACACATATTATTTTATGCTTGATTTTTATTAAATAAATAAAAATAATAAAATTTAAAATCATAATCCTTTAATCTTGTTGAAACTAGTGAAACGTCGTAATTATTTATTTATTGCCTTGATTGCAACGAAGATGATGCATGCAAGAAAACCCTTTGCGCTATGAATGAGAGAAATTGACGGCATGTAGGACCATAGATAAGTAAATACACCTTTCTTATGTGTTGGCTGAGTGTAAAGTGGAAGCAAGCTGAAATATGAACAGAGGACACAGTTGATATGTCTGTTTGTTCTCTTCTTTTGTTGAGAAAAGAAAATTCAGAGCTCGTGAGAATCGATTGAAGTGAGTAGAAACAAAAGACTCGACATTCTATGATGTTACTTGAATAGATTATTCCTTTGTCATTTGGTTTGTGTGAAAGAGGGCTTCAAGACGTCCATCTTCTAACCTGCATCAACTTAATTCCTTCATTCAAACGATGATAGCTAGCTAGGCGGTGGACCATTGCAATCTATGGCTATCATCATGCCTGGGGAGAGGATGCGTGGATGTGGGATAAGGAGATCTTCAAGAAAAAAGATAAGAACACGTGAATTTGCTGAAGTGAATCCCTTCTGAATATAGAAATTTTGCTGTGTGTTTTTTTGTTCAAATTATTGGCATGATCTTTGATATGGTGATAGGGTACGTTAATTGTACGTGTTTAACCACCATTATTTGAGTGGATTTGACCCCTTTTTTTCCCCTCAGTTAGAGATCAAATTAACCATGAACTGCACAGTGTCAATATTCCTTTTCGATCACTTATTCTCACTTCCATTTTCATAGTGAAATCTCTCGGTGAATTCCAATGTTTACGAGTATATTTGACTTTTTCACGTGAGCACTCTTTTTTGGTAGATATATTTATTATGGCCAACAAAAAATTTGAAGTATAAATTACTAATTAAATCAGAGAAAA
>Ga0325405_1001626_pt1 | contig 22956 bp, 17 predicted proteins | sample PopdelMetagenome_21_FD_205663 | JGI IMG/M metagenome (GOLD analysis project Ga0325405, IMG submission 205663) | Populus deltoides microbial communities from Bellville, Georgia, United States - Xylem-Control-R2 | ecosystem: Host-associated > Plants > Phyllosphere > Stem > Wood/Secondary xylem...
AAAAATTGGAATAAAATAAAATAAATGCTTGTCGATGATGTAGACGAGGCTCCATGTCAAGTTTTCTAGATAAGATGAATGTCACATTGATCTTAATTAAGATTATTAAAAAAGAATTAAAATCTAATTAACAACTTTGGGTAGGAACTTACTTTCACACCAAGAAAAATGAGGGAAATAGAATAGAATTTGAACATCCTAATCATAAAAAGTAGGTAAAAAGTAATCAATTTTATTACCTTGCAAGAGTGTTGAAATGGTTTACGTAATCCAAATCATGGGTGTCTTTTCATATTTACCAAGCAAGCAACTACTTGAAACGGCTCCTAAAAGTCCATTTTTTCAACCGGTGGTGAAATTGTAGCTTTAAAGCATAGCTTTAAAAACCTAGATTTGCTTCACATGTCCATCTAGAAGCAGGTCAATTTAAGGTTTAGATTGGTCTAGAATTAAAAAAAATAAATGAAAGAATGGATCAATCAAAAACTTTGATAGCCCATTAATCTTTTTTTTTATAAAAATTATATCGTTTTAATTTTTTTTATTAATATGGATGGATCTGCTTTTAAATCGGGTTTAATAACTTCACATAAGAATATCCAAACCTTGACGATCTAAATTTTTAGACCATTTATCCTCTACTTGCATGGAAACTTCCTAAAGTCAAAATTGATGTTGATGAGTAAATTGGATGATAGTATAATGGTAACATGGGAATGTTAATGTCTGAAGTAACTCTATTCTAGATGAGCACGTATGTCTAGCATTTGATTGTGGCTAGCAGTTGTGATTAAAATACATTTTCACTTACTTCTCGTGCAAGGAAGTTCAAATTATCAATAATTTGGTAAAGTGGGTTAGAGATATTCCGAGATTGTAAGAAGCTTTGCTACCATTAAAAAGTAAAAAGAATTAGGCTAGCAATAATAAAAGGTTATTTTGATCTTTTTATTATTTTCAAAACAATAAAAGAATATTAAGCTTTTGTAGAGGTGTTTTGTGGTCTTTTTATAAGTGCCTTTTGTTTTGTTGCGATGATTTTTTTATCTCGATCTCATATTAGATATAATGGATTAATCAAGTTAATTTGGGTAGACATATTTTTTTTTAATTTTATTGTTTGATATTAGTTTACTGGATTTTGAGATTTGGGAGAGTTTTTCTTTCTCAAGGTTATCTCAATTTTATATTTTGAATCATATATTAGTTAGATTATTCTAAGTTGACTTGAGTTATCATCACTTGAATAATTTTTTTATATTATAAAAAAAGTTAATTCATCGTACAACCATGGAGGTAGTTTTTAACTATTTGAGTGATTAACCTTATAATTTCTTTCTATTTTAGTGTGTTCAACTGTTAAATGTTGATGTTGTTTGTATAAACTAACACGTTTTGTGGTTCTTTTCTTGCCTCTTCTGATAATAATATGTAGCGAAAGGTGTGTCCCGCGTAAAATTATCAAGAACAAAACATAAAAATATACACAAAGAATTATTTTGTATTGACTATACACTGATGTAATTGGGAAGCAAAGTAAAGTTTTTTAAAATTAAGAACACTATAAAATATAGAGAAATATCCAAAATACTTTATTTATTGATTTTAATCTTGTTTGTCAAAATACTATTACAATTCTTTACATAAAAAAATAAAAAAAATAACCTTATTGATACTATTTGTCAGGAAAGCACGGATAGTAAACTTTGTTTTTGTGTTCAAATTGTATTTTTAAAATTTTAATTTTTTTATTTTAAACTAAACTTTTTAATATTTTAAATTTTTTTGATATACTAATATCAAAAATAAATTTAAAAAAATAAAAAAATATTTTAATATATTTCTAAGTAAAAAAAATATTTTAAAAAATAACTACTACCACAATATCAAACACTATTAAAAAAAAAGTCAATATCACATTAAACTCTTAATGACCTATGTGGATTCTGAGATGATGCAATATTAATATTGAAAAATTTTAATTTTTTAATTTTTTTTAAATTTCTACCACCTTTTTCCTATATGTGTATATTTTATTTATTTTGTATTTTTCTTGAATTTAGAGCTACCTTTTGCCACGTGTTAGTATAAAACGGTCGTATATTAGTTGATATATTGACTTTGCCAGCATATAACAGTCTCAAGTAACGGAATAAACTCAAATAGGAAAAAAAAAAAAAGTTTAATCATTCAAATAGATAAAATACAAGTTAGGCACTCAAATAAAACAAAAAGCGTTTGAAAAATTGCAATTCTCTAATTTATAATAGGATCAGGCGATTGAATGCAGTTAAAAAAAAATAATTCAAAGGTTGGTCACTAAAATTGCAATTTTCTCCCCCCCCCAACCTCTGAGACCCATAAATATATGATAATTAATATTTTTATATATAAATCATGGAGTTTTATTTACCTCACATTAGACCGTTGGATTTAAATAAAATAGAGTAATAATGTAATAGGAATCGATATTTATTGACGCCAGCATTGTCACAGTCGTATACTTTTGACACCCTTTAATGCTCCACCCTTTAAGAAATTATCTCTCAACGTTTTCTCTTCAAATGTTTTTTACCTCGTGCTGAAATTTATTATTATTACTGTTTCACCACCACGTGGGAGAGAGAATTTCAGGCCTCGAGGATAAATCCAAATTAATTTCCAAGTTGTTCGGCTAGGTTCTTTGGATGCTTTGAGTGGAGAATTCAGAAACAAAAATGAAGATGTGAAAGAGAACGGTGACGTTGTAGGGCTAGTGGTAGCTGCAATAAAGTTTCTCCGAGAGTCGCTTTCCATGGCAGATAAGTAAGGACGCCAGCTGCCTCTCTCGCAAAAACAGAAAGAATCCAGCTTGCTCGCTCACCTAATTCTTGCATGTGGGTCAAGTTGAATTTTCTACCATGGAGAGTGAAAAGCATGTCTATCATTGACCACATCGAATGGAATATGAAAAAGTAATCAAATTAATGTGAAAGCTTTGTCTTTGTGGCCATCAACTCTTGTTGCTTGTATGGTTAATTTACTCGATCCCCGGTCATTTAACCACCCCAGATAAATTCAAGTCTTTTTTTTTTGAGAAAATTAAAATGATATTATTTTAATTATCAGTATTTTTTAATCAAATCAATCTATATCAAATGGGGGGTTTAGATCGTATAATCATAGATGTCGGGGGTCCAACTATAGTACCGATCCGGTTTTAAAGCAATGATTGGAACTAGTTCAGCATTGGCTAGAATGTGAAAACTATGTGGCTGCAATAGAAAAAGGCTAGCCCTCGAGGCCTGCGGAGTCAACTGGTAATCCTTGATGGTTGAGCCAATCGGAGGTACTTGTGTGTCGGCTAGCGATTGGTTGGGCGATGGAAGAATTTTGTTCAAAGTGTTGTGTCATGTGTCCCATATTACAGGAAAAAGGTCATGTATGTTTGATTATATCCTGGGTAAACTTCATTCTGTCCCTGTACATTTATGAATCTTCCAATTATACCCCTATAGTTTAGAATCTCTCAATATCACCCTTCTAGTTCTCTAAACTAAAAGCCCCAATATTACCTAATACCTACTTTTAAATTTGGTTGTTATTGTTTTTGTAACATGTTATAACATATACGTGGACTTGAGATAACAAGGTGAGAGAAAGAGCAAGAAAAACTAAAATAAAAACACGAAAAGTCAGCTTGATTTTGAAATAGAGAGTGATTTCTTTTTTATTTCCAATATGAATTGGTGAAAATTAATTTTGAAACAAACTAAGCAAGACTAGTAAAAAAGAAAAAAATGGTTTAATCTTGGGTTTTTTTATCATAAAAAATTCTTTTTTTTTATTAACGTGGATACTCGGGTCAATTTGTGCGCACCTCAACTAATTCTACGGGTCATGAAGTTAATGATTATGTAAGCCTACAATAGCCCTAAGATTTGTAGGACTTGAACTTGTGACTTCTAGAGAACAAACCTAAAGTCTGATCATTTAAGTTACACCCCTCAGAGTTATGAAATATAATTCTTAATATATCTTCTAAGGTGATTTATATATATCCTATGAAAAATATTAAAAATTATCTCATAAATAAAAATATTTAACAATGCTACATAATTGATGGACATGGTTAACGTGGAGACTTCCAAAAGATTAGATATTAGGTTAGTTGAATAGTATTAAGAAATACAAGGGTTAATTGACAAAAATAAGAAAAAAAAATACAAAACTAGAAATGAATAATTGACACAAATACAATAGTAAATTTAGGGTATTTCCTCTATAAATGAAAGGAAAAAAATGATAGAAATGCTGGATATTCTAATTACTATATTAAGATGATTTTATGAATTGGAAAAACTTAATCAATCATGGAATCACAAAATAATGGTATAGATACTATAAATATTAAATATATTTGTTAAAATAACTGTACAGTCAACCAATTCTATTATTAATTTTGTTTGAGGGCCAAAGAGTATTCTTAAACTATTTAATTTACATGTCAATCCAGATTATATCTCTTCCCTCGATTAAATTCTATTAGCTAAAATAATGTATATATATTTTTAAATATACATCAAGTATAAAAATCTTTTTTCAAACAAAGTTTTTTTATTTTTTTCAGCAGCATTCCTTAAAATATGTTTCCACAAGAAAAAAAACTTCTATATGGGCTTGTAGGATTAGGTGGGCCTTCCATAGAGTCCACCCAAATTTAATCCTCAAAATTTAGTCCACCAAAAAATATGGAAGATAAACAAGGGGAGGACAAAACTCTATAGCGCATAAATTTCTAGGGCACAAAACTGAACCAGACAGAGAAAGGGAGCTCACAAAAAGTTAAGAGATGGGAGTTACAAAGGAACTAGTTGAGTCTACTCTAAAGTCAAAATTGAATCCTTCACATCTTGTAAGCTCTATTTGGTTTCTTTAATTTCTGATCCCTACCTTTGAATATTTTTGTGTATGTGCTTCTGTTTTGTGTAATTATGCTAAAATATACAAACTTTCAGCTTAATTAGCAATTTTAAGCTACTGGGATCTGTTTATATTTGCTATTGATCAGTTTTTATTTTTGGGTTTTGGCTTTTATTAGTGTTTGTTTGTGGATTTTAGAAAGTGGGTCTTCTTTGTTTCTAGAAAACATCATCCTTAAACACTTAAAAACTTTGTCCATTGTTAGTCCTTTCAGCCTTTTTCTTCATGTTTTATTGATAGTCTGATGGTAGAGTTTTTATAGTAGCTACCTAGTCTCAATGTCGTGTAGATTTTTTAAGCATTGTGGAGGTCAATAAGTTGATCTGTATGAAGTTTTAGTCTTTGATAAAGGGAAACAAAGGTGCCACTCATTTTGGGTTTGACACCTGAAAATCTCATTGCACAACGGTAGTCTGTTTCGGTTATGCTCTTTCTAACGTCATGGAACTGGGTTATATTTTCATGGTTGGAAAACTAGAATTTAGAAGTAACTTCCATATTTCGTTTGCCTCTTCTATGATTTATAGTTCATGTTGAAGTAGGATGTAGAAAAAGGTTGAGGGACTTCTTATGAGGTGAAAGGGGTAGGATGGTGATTGAAAGTTTTAAGGGCCTAATTGAAACTGACTCCTACATAGTTGTAATAATCTGTGATTTATCCTTTAGAAAACTCTCTGATGAAATCACTGGAAAGGAGGAAGGTGGTTTGAATAGTGTGCAGTGATTACCGTCTTGATGGAATGACAGTGCTGGTCGGATAAGCTATAAAACCACGGAGGATACTTTGGTGCTTAAATTATTATTTTGCGATATTGTGGTCAGCGTTGGTATTTGTCTAGGTGAGAACTCCTGAATTCACGAGTTCATGCAACTGTATTCCTATGATATATATGAACCAAGGTGCACTATTGGAGTGACAATGTGAAATTTTTGGAAGGCTGTACTTATACAGAATATTATAAATCCATGCTGTTCAACACATAGTAAACTGAAGTGGCATGGAAGGTTCCAGTGAGAAAGGGTGGTAAAAAGGGATAAACTTTGCGACGGATTGTTAAATTAAATGTTTATCATGAGCTTAGAGTTTGATGACTACATTGCCCTAGTGTAGTCCTAGAACATCCTGTTAAGGATGTTCCAGGGCTTTTTTGTAGCAAATCCTGTTAAGGGCGAACATATTAGTGTAATGCTTCTCCTTCTCCTTCTCCTTCTCCTTCTCCTTCTCCTTCTTTTATTTTTTGGGTAAACTAATTCATCTTCTTTTTTTTTTCTTTCTCTCTCTCTTTTTTTTGTGATCTCAGGAAGTGGTTGATACATCTGGAGGGTGAGTTCCTTCTCCCGAATAGATTTGTCTGAAAATGGAACAACTTTACGTGTTGATTCATCGCTTCTGTATCTTTCTTTTTGATAAAACTTTATTGGTTGTCAGCTGTGGTGCAAGTTTCGCTATTGAGATTGTCTCAGAACAATTTGAGGGGAAGAGGCTGCTGGAGAGGCATCGACTTGTCAATGCTGCTCTGGTAGAGGAGATGAAAGAGATCCATGCCCTCTCAATAAAGAAAGCTGTGACCCCTGCGCAGTGGAAACAACAGCAAGAGACCCAGCAATCTACATCTGCTGCATAAGATCATGCTTTCAAAATATTTATCGGAACTCACGTGTATTTGGTAGCCGATGAGCGAGCCTGAGTGTGGGAAAAAGGAGCGAGCCTGAGTGTGGGAAAAAGGATAAAATGCTTTTTAATGGAAGTATGTATATTAAGATTCTAAGATACTAAGTATGTATATTTTGAGAATTTTATAATAGAGTGTGGTAGCATTTATTTATTTATTTTTTAAATGGATGTGTGGAATTTTAAAATTCTGGCAATCAAGTGAAACCTGAAGAGTTGGCAAGTATAATATAAAAATTTATCGTGTCATTTTAATGCTGAAGTGAGTTGTTTGATATCAGTCATTTGCCACCTCATTCTTCAAATCCATGTTATTCATACCACCTCAATTAAATTTCTTATGTTATATTTATCACTTCTTTTAAATTTTTGAGAACCCAAACATCTATTGGAAAAAATAAATATTGACTTTAAGTATGTTTATATTTATCTTTAATTTTTGAGAACCCAAACATTTTTTAAATTTATATTTATCTATTGTTTAGTATGATATAAGTTTAGGGTTAATTTCTGATTTTGTCTCGGAAGACATTGGAATTTGTGTGCAGCATATCTCACGTTGATATTTTTTTTTCCTGCCTGGTAGATGACAATGGACAGCTTCGACAGACATTTAAGTATGTAGATAGGTTCGGTCACCGGCTTGTGACAGCCAATCATCTTGCCCTCCATTTTTGGTGACTGTCACACCGACTTCAAGTGTTAATATAAATTTAGTATCTTAATACAAGACTTAATATAAATATTATAATTATAGAGCACGAACTAGATATATATATATATATATAAAAATACTAATTACAATCAAAAAAGTAGTTTCTAAAGGTCCAACAAAAACAACCTGTTAATAAGTTATAAGCCTGAAAAGAATAAATAACAAGAGGGTTAGTTCGACATCTTAGTGAGTAGATAATGTTCAATATACATGCACGAGATAATACAATGATGAGAAATATATACACAAACATGACTTTAAGTTCTTACATGAAAGTTTCTCAAATAAACCATAATAAGAATATCATAAGGTAAGACTCGTCAAAAAATAAAATGCAATGAGCATGACGTTGCATAATGTGGAATGATAAGTCGCTAGAAGTTGAAGACTCTCTCGACCAACTAGGGTTTAGATACGATGTGCATAAAGACTAATGCTACTATGTTAGCATGAGTATTCTAACTATAGTTTTGAAACCCGGCCCGGCCCGGCGAGTCGACCCGTGACCCGGCCGATCCGGGGCTGAAACCAGGCCGGGTTGATGAAAAAATAGGATAAGTCATGACCCGGTGTGACCCGGGCGACCCGGCAAAACCCGGTCAAAAACTCGGTTGCAACCCATTGACTTTTTTTTTACTAAAACGACATCGTTTTGAATCTTTTTTAAAGTTGGGATTGACCCGGCCGACCCGGTCAAGACCTGGAACCTGAACCTTGGACCGAACCGGGTTTAAAAATTATGATTCTAATCGATATATTATAGGTTCATATCATAATCATACAGATATATTCATATCTCAATGCTCGACTCATGACATCAATCAAATAAAAAGCCATCAATTCGGAAGTAAATAATGGTTCATAATAAAGATTCAGTTTCAATAAATGATCATACTTAATTATAAATAAAAAATAAATAATAATATAAGAATTACCAAGAAGCACAATTAATTTCATATTAACAATTCAAGTATTTATACTAATCTTCTACCATATGAAAAATTATTCACTCACCTGACTTAAAAGTAAAAATAACACGAAAGCAGATACCGAAGGCAATTCTATTAATGTCCCGCATGTAGAACATCAGAATTATCTGAAAGTAAAAGAAAACACACTCCAAAACAACTTAAAAAAATATACAATCTATTTAATACACTTAACTTAGGGTCTAACTTATAACCCTATATGTTTATGAACCAAACCAGTCATTTTTTCAAAAAACCCAAAAATCAAACGGTTTTCCAAAATCTAATTCAAAAGAAAACAAATAAAAAAACATGATAATTATTCACTAATTAATCTCAATTATTCGTCAAATCAATTTGAAAAACTTAAATTATAGCTAGGGCTAATCTGCATTTTTTTCAAAGTTCAAGGACTAAACTGTAAATATCTAAATTTGAGAGACTAAAATGAAATTTCATCATTTTCTAACTCAAGACCATATTATCAAGATTTCTAGCAAGGATTTTTCACAATTTTAATATTCTCACACCCAACACATCAATTAAACCAATTAATCTCGAAATCATTATTCCTAACAAAATCATCTAAAATTCAACCAATTAAACCATTACCTATAACAATTAATCCATATAACATTTCAATCAACTCATCAATTATACCTAAAACCCTAATCTTTAACAAATTCAAAATCTTAACTAATAATAACTCTTATACATATTAAAGTATAAATCTTACCTTGACAATTTTTGTTTTTAATTCTCTTCATTTCTCTTTCCTCCCAGTTCTCTCTTTTTAATTGCAGATCCTTCTCTCTTTTTTTATATATATTTATCAACTCATATGCAAATATTACCTCAATACCCCTCATCCCTTTATATTTAATATCTATCCTTCCAAGAGCATTGTTGTTTTCCTATCAATTCTTTCTCTTTTATATTAAAATATTACAAAATACATGTATAAATTATATTAAATTTAAAAATATAATTGTGTTGTTATATATATATATATATATTAAGTTAAGTTTGACAATACTTTATTCATTTCTCATTAAGTAAAGTAATTATCTAAAAAAAATTCTTTCTTTCAAGTCGGTTCAAATCTGTTCTTATCAAATATCAATCGTGTTCGAGTTAAATTACAATCCTTAACCACAAACAAGTTAAGGGTTGTTATTTCTATCCGAGAAAAAAAAATCTTTTAGTAGAAATCTAGTTCAAAATTTTATTTGCTTATTTGATCATAGTTTTTCAATCAGCCAAATTAGCATATTTAGGATGAACCTCTAGGGTCAGCAAGGATTGCAAGTAGGTTTGCTTTCCACCTTTTAACCCTATGGTTCAATTGTGAAAACAACTGGATTTAATTTAGGCAGTGTGTTTTTGCAGTTAGGTTGAGTTTTTGAAAGTATTTGAATTTTTTTTTAAAATTAATTTTTTTATATTTTAGATGATTTTGATGTGTTGATTCTAAAATAAATAAAAATATATTATTTTAATATATTTTTAAATAAAAAATATTTTTAAAATTAATCGCTACTATAATAAAAAAAATTACCTTAATATCGATAAGGCTCTTTAATTATGCTATGCTGGCCAAGCAAACCACTTGATCGTGTTCGGTGTTTTAGATTTTATTTAGAACTTGTTTATTAATATAAAAAATATTTTAATTTATTAAAAAAACACATTAAAAAAATCAATATCTCCATTTCACATTCTCAGCCACAGGTGGGCATAGACACATCTTATCCAAAGATGACAAAACGGCAGGGAAGGGACGGTGTCCATGCTTTTACAAGCAGAAAATTAAATCTTATTAATCAATCACCGCTCTTCAATAGTTTAGTAATGAATTCATATAACTATTTAATAAGTATACAAGTTGCAATAAAAAATTAAAATGGACACATAAACCAACAAACTAGAAGGATGCAAACCCCATTAGGAAAAAAAGATACCGCAAATCCCATTTTCTTGGCTCTATCTTTCAGGCTTAAACAAGAAAGAAGCAACACCTATCATGTTTCTGAAACTGGATTCTATGGCTTCTAAGCTTGTAAATCCAGCTTCTCAAGCGGGGCATCCAGTACCAAGAATGAGAAAGATGCTTAAAACTCATAGCAGGTCAGTCCCAGCTATAATTCATCCATGGACCAGGAGGGAAAACATTGCTGATGGGGTTAGGCCAATTCACACCATCAAAGTTGCAGAACAAAGCCCTGGATTAGTTGATGATAACAAGGAGATCAATGAAAATGACAAAGATAACAGGGAAATTGAACAGATTAAAGCAGACCTTTACCAGGCAGTCCAAGGTATGTCTGTCCCCCCTTGAATTTTCAGTCTCATGTGCCTAATATTCTGCCATTAATTCCCTCAACAATGAGCTTGTTGAGCATTCTGCAATGAATACTGAAATGGGGTGGCATTACAATGTGATCAAAGTAATTAATAGAGGGATTTTTGGAGTCCCATCTGCAAAGAAATCTGCGATTCTTGGTTTGGTGGAGCTATTAGAGTCTCAAAATCCAACACCAGATCCTACTCTAAATCTTGAGAAGGTAAGTCAATAAGCTTATATGTAAGTTGTGAATGTGCCGATGAAAACTTGGTAGTTAAAGTGTTGCTTCTATAATTGGAAAGGTGGGTGGTTGCTGGAAGCTTGTGTACAGTACAATCACTATACTGGGTTCAAAGAGAACAAAGCTAGGATTGAGAGATTTTATCACATTGGGAGACTTTTTCCAGAACATTGATGTCGCTAAGGTATCAGATTCCTCTTGCGTATAGTAAGATTGATGAGTCCTATTCTTTTCAGCAAATACGTAGTTTGTCAAAAGCAATTTATCTACTTCATTTTTTTGTTGGTCTTTGACTAAGTTTCCTCATTTACTGATGCAAAAATGGAGGGCAAAGCAGTTAATGTGATCAATTTCAATGTTAGAGGATTGAATTTGTTGAATGGACAGCTGACAATTGAGGCATCCTTCAAGACTGCGTCTAAATCAGTAAACACTTTACATTTTGGTCACTTGTTCCTGCTTTTTCTTTGATTATAACTATCATAATTCATTGAGATTGCAAGTGATGACAGAGTACTAATCTTCATCTAATCTTTTTCAGAGAGTTGATATAAACTATGAAAGTTCCACTATCATCCCTGATCAGGTAAAGCTAAACCTATTGAGCAATGAAGTATATGCTGCGTTTGCTAACATTTCGAAACTGCGGTCCGTGATTGTAGTTTTGCAACTGCAGACTATAGTTTTCTTGCAGAACATTTCATTTAGTACTGCAACACAAATCGATGCTGAATGTTTCAGTAACTTCAAAATTTCTTTGTTTTGTTGTGTGGAAAAACGACGACAGTTGATGAACCTGTTTCGAAAAAACTACGATCTTCTGCTTAGCATATTCAATCCGGATGGTTGGCTCGAGATCACGTATCCTTTTCGGCATTCTAATTCATTATTATGAATTTGCTTAGAGCATACTTACTTTAATATCATAGTTTGGTAATTGTGAAGAATGCACTTGATCCTTGATTTGGTTAACATAGATATGTTGATGATAACATGAGGATAGGGAGAGATGACAGTGGCAATATCTTCATACTAGAGAGATCCCAAGAATCTGAAACTTAAAGATCAATTTGCTGCTATGATCTTCCTGACAGCAAATTCATTATTTTAGTGATACAATCTTCAAGAATTATGCTGATTTCTTCAATTATTTCAGTTGAAAATTTTGACTCATTGCAAACAGAACACATGTAATACTTTACCATATTGGCAAAAGCCAAATTCATCGCTGTTAAGTTTTGAAGCAAAACATTGTGTCTACAAAAATCTGTCCAGCTACATTATACATGCAGCAAGAATAGCTGATATATGCAGTTGTTCTTATCCCATGCACCTTCTTTTCAAGAATGAAATAGTCAGATTGAAAGATAATTCATTTTTCTGTAGTGTTCCATGATCTTTTTTACCCCAACCTTCTCTCTTAAACCTAGAAGGATAGATTTTTACGAACTAAAATATTGGAAACAAGGTTTTCGAACTTGCATTGTTAGGGATCTTCGCAATGGAAAATCCCTTAAAAAATAGAGGCATGCCGCTATCAATGGAGAGCACACGGTATTCTTTAGTAAAAGGCGAAAGAATAGTTCGCTCTGTGCTCACCACACGGCTCCATGGTTTCTTCCATTAACGACATGCTTCATTTTATAGAAACGAGGGCTAGCTTTTGCATGTCTCTTTTCTCGATGTGGGACTACAGCTTTATATTTTCTTGCCTTTGCTTTACAATATTCTGCCATCGAAATACCATCATTTTTTTCTTGATAATATTACCATTTTTTGTCGACTTCCATTGACTAGGGGACAGATATCATGTGCAATGAATTCCCTTTCATGTTTAAAAATGAGTCGTAACAATTTTGAGATCCCATCTAAAGGAGTCCAATCCATCTCTTTAAACCCCAACACTAAACAAGTAGGACCAAAAACCATGACGCTCCGCAGCAAGGAAAACAACAAGCCCTATGGGATAAGGCTATATTTTGTAACCTTGAGCCTCAAGCTATGACATTCTTTTACAGTTCTCCTCTCCTCTCGCGAATAATAATAATAAAAAAAAAAAATTATCTTGCATTGGCTAATTTAGTCATAAAGAGTCTTTTGAACATTAAGTTCGTGTATAACTTCCATTCCAATATTAGCACGATGCTTGTAGAAGGGATTTCTTTATTTAGCAGAGAAGCCAGCCAGCCTCCGGTAAGCCAGGACAGAGGTAACACAGTAGCGAAAATCTTAGACTTCATCATTTTTTACAGACTAGAAACAATTAAAAAGGATCCTCCAACTTGTGTAAAGAATGGAGAATATCCTTTCGAAGATCGGTTCGAGATATTGATGGTGTATTTCTCCCATGAGTCCTGCTATGACTACCACATACTGATGGGCTCACGGACAAAAACTGAAAAAACTTTCATTGGTGATTTGTGGTTTATCAGTAAGTCTGTCGGTAATAATTTTATTGATGTATTAATTGATGGCAAAAGCACGCAAAAAAAATTCATCTACTTTATTCTGTTAGTATTTCAATCGGTGATTTTTTTTGTCCATCAATATTCCCCTCAGTGAATTTGACATATAACCATCAAACAAAACTGTCTTTAATTCTGTAGGTGAGTAAAATAGTGAAGGACCCCGTCAGTAATAATTTAAAATATATATTTTTTAAAAAAATTCTATTAAAAAGAAGTAGAAAATAATTAAAATAAAATAAATTAATATAAAAACCAAATATTTATTATAAATTTAAACATTTATAAGTTCAAATACAATTAATTTAGAATAGAGGTATTGGAGGAGGAGGAGGAGGAGGTAGGTCTTCTTCGGGACCGTAGGGCCAATAAGAGGGAGAACATGTACCATTTATATGTGATATCATCTCCATTATCAACTAGCGAAGTTTGGTTGTCTCAGTACTAAGTCATTTATAATTAGCATCAAGACGGGTCATCCGAGCTTGAACTCGTTGGTCTGAAATCGCCTCGAACTCTGGAGTTTGAGTGATTGAAACCGATTGCGAGAACCCAATAGTTGAAACATCGCGGGTTATCTGCAAGCCCTCAGCCATATTGTTAGAGAAATCGTACACCCGATTTCTATCGGGTTCACTAGACGATCTTGCCTCTAACCACAAATTCGGATTGAGATCCAGATGGGTAAAAGGATCGTCTCTGTATCTCTCCTTCAATCGAGTGTTATATGTATCCTTAAAAACAAAAGTCTGCAAATTTAAAATAATATTAACTTAAGAAGAAAATAATTGAAAATCAACATACCATAAAGTGTTGAGCTTGACTATTTATGAGTTGATGCACCCTTTATTAGTGGTCATCAATCCGCACGTGTGTTTTCACAAAAAGTTTCATGGGGCTTTGCTTGCCTCCAAGAACTGCAGCTTGCAAGAGAAAATTGTTGTTAGTTAAATATATTTATAAAAAAAACAACGATTATAAAAATGTAATTAAAAAAGAATCTTACAATCCACTTCGCATGCGAAATGAATGGAACAAAGCTGATGGTGTGTGTGGTAATGAAACAGTAAACATGATGGTCCTGGTTCTTCATATCAAAGTGTGATCGTCGCAAGAAATGTTTGGACATCACATGCTAGATATATTCTGCCCACACATCCTCTGAGAGGTACGATGATATGAAATCCTTCTAAATCGCTAAGTTCTTCCATCTTGGAAGCTTTTTTTTTTCGCATTTGTTTTGCTTTTTTTTGTGCCTTATACAAAAAAACCCATGAAACCTATATGTTACAAATGAATTATCTGTTAGTAAATGAAAAATAAAATTGAATAAAAGGATAAAAAAAACTTGATTTTGATTCTAATCTTACCTAGCTGTAGTGTGATTCTCCCCAACCCTCCTTGTAATGGAGTTGCCAACTCTATCTCATTCAAATTTTTCCTTGCAATTACAATTTGTAAAAGAAAATTTTCATTAATATTAATATACTAACCAAATTAACATAAAAAAATATTTAAGTTAATACTAACCTTAAACCTTCTGAACCATGTATCAATCATAAGTTTCTATTCAGGATGTTTGGAGATCTGACTTTATTGAAATAATAAAATTTTCATTGACGATTTCATCATCGATGTTATGGTTTTGGCAGCTTTAATGTTTGTAAACCTGAAATTGCATTTGTTAATTGAAATTAATTTTTGAAAAATTATTAACATGTCGTTGTGAAGGGAAAACAAACTTACATTGAAAAATCATTCTTCCATTAATCCCGATACTTTTGGGAAAATAGATCCTGCTATGAAGGGACCACCTCTCCACATGGTAGAATGCACTCGATGAGCCCATGCCGAGCATGGCTGCCTGTGCCTCAGGTGCTTGTTATTGGTCGACACCTAACGACTCATAGTCATCAGAATCGTTGCTAGAAGATCTGGCAGTGATACTGTCCATGTGCTCTTGACTTTCCTTTAGGCATGTACATAAATTAAAGGACTTAATCTGTCAATGTATCTATTGGTATTTTACAGTCCATCGATATTTCCAATGGTGTACAACAATTTCTATTATCAAATTATATATGTATTTCTTATCTATCCATCTTACAAATACTTAAAATCACAGCACAATATTAAAATCATATGAAATTAATTTTTACTTTTCATTTAATAATAAATTAATGTTATTGTCATTAGATTATAATTTATGGCATTACAGATTCGTGTTGTGCAAATTAATCAGAATTGTCTTCTTCTTCCTCTTTAATTTTGTCATCTTTATCGCAATCTTCTATGTTGATTCCATCATTATCATCATCTTTATCAACTTGTGCATGTCTATTAGTTCTCAAAATATCATTGAACTCCTCAACGTCAACATTAACCAAAGTATTCTCGATAACGTGAAAATTTAAATTTTCTTCTAAGTCATTAGACAGAGCAACTCGATATGGATCAACTAACTTATTAAGTTGAAAGACATCATCTCTCACTGTTAATTCATTGTTGTCATCCTAAACAACCTAGATATGACCCTTGGGTTTGGTTTCTAATACGAATAATCAATCAACTCTTGAACAATCTTTTCTAAAGAAAGGAGTGTATGTGTAATAAACTTGCTGGCATTGATTGGCAAAAAAAAAGACATCATCAACGTTGCAGAGTCTAGTCTTTGTTTTAATTTCAACCAAACCATGATAAGAATCTACTCTGATTCCTTTGCTAGTGATATCATACCAATAACAATTGAATAAAAAGACTTCATTCTACTCGTTATGATATTGCAATTCAATGATCTCTTTTAACTTCTTATAATAGTAAACTTCAAACTCATTAGAAGTCGATCTCTTAACACAAACCCAATTGTTGTATGTCTTGCTACCCTGACCATACTATTTAGTATGAAACACATGTCCATTGATGAAATACCTTTTATAGCATTTCACATTTTTTTTTTCACGACCCAAACTTAGCAAATTCAAAGTAACACCAGCATTCTCTTCCAATTGATAAACCTGGTACAAGAATTACATATCCATCACAGTTAACGAGAAATATGTAATGAAATTAAGTATACTGAGAGATAAGAATAATTAAACATTCCTTACATGTGTTCTAAACTACGTGAAAAATTGTTCATCTTATAATCAAAATATTTAGGATTCAGTCAGCTGTAGGTGTTGGGACAATAAAAATTGATAATATTGCCTACGAGAAATTCAACAATCTATCAATTTATATTAGTATAAGTGATAAATTGTTCAAATGTAACGACTTGTTATATATATACTTACTGAATAAAAGGTCTCAGTTCATCATAATAAAGTAGCACATAATTATACGTTTATCTGAATTTTATTTATGTCAAATATCTTCTCCTCGTAGTATTTTTTGGTATGGGTCATCTAAGATTAAAGAATATTGACAAGTTCTCACTCGAAGGTACTTCCTCACCGTCATCATGCCGTAAAACGCGATTGATTCTTGTTATCAAGTGAGTCTCAAAATAGTACGAGATAAATATTAAGCTCTCTTCAACAATATAAGCCCCGCCTATGAAAGTCTTAACATACACCATGTTTTTTACTTTTCTCTTAAGGTTGAACAATTACATGCATGAAATTAAATGAATATTTTGAATTAAAAAACAATAGAATTTTAACTACGATGCATGTGTAATCCATAACCTCTCGAATGGATACATCCATCTATATTGAATGCTCCATTGACTCAAAGAATGATAGAGACAATATCATCTCAAGTTCGCAAATTGTCTAGACGATATTTGTTTCAAGTCTCTCCATGTGTTGTGTTTGTAACTTGTTGGAGTATATATCTCTAAAGAAGTGATTGATCTCCATGAATGCATCTCATATCCCTTTCGACAATCAATTCTGGTAATCTAGTGGAATGAGTGTTTGCATAAACATATGGTAGTCATAACTCTTCATTCTATACAATTTGTAGCCCTCCAAATTCACCAACCTTGACATGTCCAAAGCATGTCCATCCGAAAAATACAGACTCTTAAGCCATTGGTAGACAAATAACTGTGCATTCTTATCTAAGGCGAAGTTAACTTTGGGTTTTATGACCCACGACCCATCATAAACCAACTCTATATTTTTACTTTGACAAAACACATATATATTCATTCTAGCCTTGATGTTGTCCTTTGTTTTCCCTTTCATGTCTATAAACGTGTTGAAAATATTTTCAAACACGTTCTTTTCAATATGCATGAGATCAAGGTTATGGCGGAGAATATTGGTTTTCAAATAAGAAAGCTCCCAGAAAATACTTCGCTTTACCCAATTATAGGTCAAACCAAAACCAAGAAACTTCTGCTTACTGAATTGAAAACCAAACACAATGTCATTATACTCTGACTTCAAGTCATACAATTCTTCACCCGACGGTAGTGGCGATACAACATCCCTTTCAACTCTGCTAACAAATACGTCTTTTCTATTCTTTCTACTCTTATGATCCGTTGGCAAGAAGCATGAATGACAATAAAAAAAAATAACGCTTTACTACCATTTGTTAATGTGAAGGCCTTGTTATTTTTCATACAATATAAACATGGTAGTTTTTCATACGTGCTCTAACTAGAAACTATTCCGTATATAGGAAAATCATTGATAGTTCACATCAAAGTTACCTTCATCTGAAATACCTTGATTTTACAATTGAAAAAGTGTCTGCGGGCATGAAAATATTAATCAGGTAGGGTAATTTGGATAAATTATCATTTTAAAATTAAAATAGTATCGTTTTAATTTATTATTTTTTAAAAAAAATCAATATTTTTTTACTAGATTAACCCAAATTTTTTACTGTGTTATACGAAATCAACTACCAAATGATTTTTTTTTATTAAACTCAACTAAGACTAGATCTTGTATCAATCCATAAAGCTAGTCACACCCTCCCACCAAATGGTATAAATAGCTATAAATGATAGGTAGATGGTTGTTCTATGGTAATGGGTCTATTAAGAGATCAAATATATGCACAGAAACATATCTATTCAGATGACATTTATTAGTTTACGATGGATAAAATAAATAAAAAGTGCAAAAGTAAAACCTAAATGTGCAAGTTTATGCATGGTGCAATCTTGGCATGTATTTTTGTTTATAACTACAACCTCTTGAAATAGGTCAAGATGACCATTTACAAATTTTCTTCTTAATTTGATTTAGGGATGATAATTTATCTTTATGTTGATTCAAACCAATCTAAATAAATAAAATTTTTTAGATAGCTATCATATGTGTGTGCATGTGCGTGTATCACTATTTTATTTTATTTTAACTATAAATTTTACAAACTTGATAAATAAATAATGTATTGGGGTATCCATTGCCATCACCAAGTAGATGCAATCAATTTAAACTTGTTATCAAAAATTTTATTTTTGTTTTAATTGTGGGCAAGCCTATTCAATTAAAAGCCCAACTAAGAAAACAATAATTACTTTTGGGTCATGACCACCTGTTATATTAAGAGCTAAAACCTATACAATTTTGAAAGCCCATTTAATTGACCTTTTTTCAGTATAAAAAACCATTTGAAACAACATTGCAACACCTACAAGATAATTAAAAGAAGAAGAAGATGATGATATTTTCTCTTAAAGAATTTTTTGTTTTCCCTCAACTGAGGCTAAATTCTTCCATTGGTTGCTAGTGTGTTTTCTGATGAATTTGGATTTGTGTTAGTGCAGATGTTGATGACGACACGGTGAAGAGAGTGGCCTTTTATATCATTTCCCCCTCTATTTTGGGTGGTGAAATGAGGCCTTGGGTAACATTCGTTTTGGGATATGGTACTCTATACTGATTGGATAAAATTTTATAGGCCCAATAAATATATTTCTCCTCGGTCTTTTTGTTATGTCTCCCTCATTTGATGTAAGAAAACTGGTTTCAGGCTTTCAGCATGTATACAGAGATAATGTCTTGAGAATGTAGTGAGTCCTAAACAAAATAGCAGACAAGTTTTTCTTGAAAAATGTTTTGAGCCTCAAAGGTTTTTCGTGAACTTAAACCTTGTATCCAATATTGACATGATGGCCACTTGGAAGAATGTCTTGTTTCATGGCGGTTCTGCTTTGGTTAGGAACTGGTGGAAAGAAACAATCTCGGTGTCTCACACAAAGCTGCATGAAGATAAACCATTTTACTTAAATCTTCTGTGCTGAACACGAGAGATGGTTTTGCTTCCTTGACTGATAAAACTTTCCTTAATTTTTCTCTGATTTTAGTTTCAACATGTGAATGTTTTAAAAGAAGCCAAAAGAACCAAGTGAGGGCTGGACATGTAGTGTCTCCAATGGCGAAAGCTAGACTAACAATATTATCCTTGATAACTTTATGGCTGATCGGTCTTTTCCCCATGAGTTCATGTCCGATCAAAGTACAATTTCAATGCACTGAAATCCTCATCATCTTTGTTTGTGTTTGTTTCTTTATTTAAGTCTTCTTGCTACGTTTACATGCAAGTACGGAATCAGAAATTTTTTCTGTCATGAACTACAAAGCAAGTACATATAAATTATTTTCCAAGATCTCATCATTAATTTATATATATAAATTTGCAAGTTAATAATAAAGTTTCAATCTAAATAAATAACATAAAATAAAAAAATAAATTTAAAATAAATAAATAAATTATGCTATTGAAGTTGCACTCTTCGATGTTTTGTGAAATAGAATTCATCTATGATCGAATCTAAATCGATAACTTCAACAAGCTCTCGTTTAATGTAAATCATCATAGAATCTGCTACAAACTCATCTTTCATTTTATTACGAAGCATAGTTTTACATGTTACATAGTTGAAAATGTCTACTCTGTGGTGGCAGTAGAAACATGCAAAGTTAAAATAAGACGAATCAACCTGTCAATCAAATGATAATGCTGCGACTTATTTGTTTCGGCTAATCCTTGACATAATTCAGAAATGGTAGAAATATTCTGAAAGCTCTTATGATGAATCACATCAATCTGATAATGCTCCAGCTGAGATTTCAAATAGTACATCTCTTGTTCATTGAAATCTTCAGCATAAAATTTCTTAGCAAGCTTATGAATAATACATCCCTTGTAAATTTCTTACAGCTGAGAAATGAATGATGAAATTTAAAAAATAAAATAAATAAATCAAGCTAGAAATGGGTTCACATCATTTTTTTATTTTTCGATCTCATTACTCGACGTCGATTTAAGAAAAAATAAGATTCTTGGTTTTTTTTTGTTTTCATGTTTATAAGGTTATCATGATCTCATGATCTGATCCGTGTGTTTGGTAGGTTAACCTAGGTAGGTTTACACTTTTTTTTCTTTTAATTACTATTATTTTCTTTTTGATTCTTTTGTGTGATTGATTTTGTAAAAAAAAAAAAAACCATTCTTCAATATTTAATTTATTGAGAGCCTTCGTGGTTTTTCCATATTTTGGTGCTTTCAATCAAATGACCAAGGAAAAGGGGTGACATGAGTTTTTTTAGGACTTATTTTTTTTTCCTTCTCATGATTCGACAATGGTCTTTTTAATTAAGTTCATGATTTTCCTTGTTTTCCTTTCAGTTGGATTATTTTAATCTTATAACTTGACATGTGGGTTTAGTGGGTTGACCCAATCGGGCTTGAGCTTTTTTGGCTTATAATTGTTATTTGTTTGTATGTTTGATTTATTTTATTTTATTTTTAAATTTCATCATTCAATATTTAATTAATTGAAGATTAGGCTTTGAAATTTTTTTTTAAGTTTATTGTTTCTGATCAAACGGCTTGGATCGCAGGCTTAATAGATTAGCATGGATTGTCATTGTTTTTTTAATTATTTTTTTATTTTATTATTCGATATTGTTTTCTTCTTATTCGGCATTGGTTTTTCCTCTTTAAAACATGAATACAAACCTACACGTTAACTTTGCTCGAAAACAAATTTATTCAGCCCGCAGCGAAACACAGATTACATAACTAAGTTACTAAAAAGAGTTATACACAACTTATTCCATGTCGTTGAACAAACCACAGTTATTAAACCCGGCCCGGCAGGTCAACCCGGGATCCGGTGGCTGGACCGGTTCGAGTTTATTAAAAAACCGGCCAGTACAACAACTTGGCAAAACCTGGTCGACCCGTGACCCGGACGAGACCTGGTTTGGTTTTTTTTTTTTTAGAGTACCATGACATTTATCAGCCGCCGAAATCTCCTCATTTTTCACCTCTTCCTCCATACAATGGAACACAAGCATCCACAGACTTCACTAAGCAGTTTGGAGTCCAGTAAAAACCCACGTTCTACAAAAAGTTGACACTCGTTTGTTCTTTTACCATATCTGTCAACCTTCTTAACTGCAGTGCTGATAAACCTTGCACGGGTCCCTTTGGTAAGAGGTTTGCAGCTAGTATGAATAACATTAGCTTTGTAACTCCTCCATCTTTGGATATCCTTCAAGCTTACTATTTTTGGGTTGCTGGTGTTCTTGAAAGGAATTTTCATCGTAAGCCTCCTAATGAGTTCAATTACACTGCTGAGAATCTCCCATCCAACCTTTTGACACCAAGTTTTGGTACTGAGGTGAGGGTTTTGGAGTACAATGCAAGTGTTGAGATCATTCTTCAATGGACAAATGTATTAGCTGCTGATAACCATCTCATCCATTTACATGGCTATAGCTTTTACGTGGTTGGATAGGGATCTGAGAATTTTGACCCCAGTAAGGATCCTTCAAGATATAATCTCGTTGATCCACCTGAGGAGACTACAGTTGGAGTTCCTCATAATGGATGGGCAGCGATCAGATTCAGAGCAGAACTTTCAGCGGATAAATAATTACTATTTATTTTTCAGGTTGACCCGAATTGACCCATAAAACCCGGGACCCGGCCTCTTGACAGGGTCAACCCCGGACCGCGTCTAATACCTATGAAACAAACTAATTGATTGTTTCTCATTATCATTTTTGCCATAAATAGAATCACGCAATCAAATAGTTCCAAAAAAAATTGAAGTCTGTCCATTCCATATTCTTCAAATTTAATATATATATTTTTCATTTCTAAAAGGTAGAAGAAAGAAAAGGAGTTTTTTAAAAGAAAAGGAAGACCAGATTAAAGACGGTCAGTGTTAGCCAAGAGCTTACATTAAACAAACTTTCTTATCAACTTGAGAAATCCTATTAAGTTGGATAATGTTTTTTTCCCTCCATGCTCTTGGTACGCATATCCAAAATATTTTACCAGCTACCAGAGTGATGCAATCTATGGAAGACCCGTGAGTGGATCGATTCAAGATTGTACATAGCACCTTGCTAGCATTAAAATATCCCATGTTATTTTAATTTTGCGTTCCTTATTTTGACCAGTCAACAATTAAAAAAATAAACGGAAAGCACTATCACCCTGCTGCCACCAACAACCAAATCACAATAAATAAATTATTCCTCCACCAACACTCATCTCCCCGTCTCCTTGTGGTTTAATCACAATAAATAAATTATTCATTTAAATCCACTTCTTCAACATGAAGACCATAGAATCTTTAGTTTGACCACCCTTGAACATAAACAGT
>Ga0325405_1001627_pt1 | contig 22955 bp, 27 predicted proteins | sample PopdelMetagenome_21_FD_205663 | JGI IMG/M metagenome (GOLD analysis project Ga0325405, IMG submission 205663) | Populus deltoides microbial communities from Bellville, Georgia, United States - Xylem-Control-R2 | ecosystem: Host-associated > Plants > Phyllosphere > Stem > Wood/Secondary xylem...
CCTGTAAACACTTAAATTACAAATTGCCCGCACATAACAATAACCACAGTGAACATTATAAAATAAATATTTCGTGTTACAAAATATCATCCATAATATTACATTATAAAAAAATGCTTTACACTTTCGTGTTCTGGTTATTCAGAATTTTCTTCTTTTTCTTCTTTATTAATTGAATCGTCATCGGCTCCATCACAATCTTCAATGTGGATATCATCATCATCTTTTTCATCGACATTTGTTTTTCCACTAGAGCTCAGAACAACATTCAACTCCTCTGCATTAACATCAATAAGACTATCATCGAAAACATGAAAATTTGAATTTTATTCTTAATCGATTGAAGGAGCAACTCGATATGGTTCAACCAACTCACTAACTTGAAAGACTTCATATTGCACACTTGTGTCTTTTTTTATTCAATCGGCGAGCTTGAAGGAGTTAATTCAATGAAATATTTTTTTAGAAACATTAAATTAATGAAAAAAATTCATTTTTTTTTCATTTTTTCAATTTCAACATTCCATTCATCTCCTCAACAATATAGGCCTCCATATCGAAGCCTCAACATGCGCCTTGTTCTTAATCTTTTTCTTAAGATTTAACAAGTACTTGCATGGAATTAATCAAATATTTTCAATTAAGAAAAAAAATGAAAATACTTTTATATATGAATTACATTACAACTATAATATCTAACAGTTTGAATGAATACATCTATCAATACTAGACTAGTCCTCCAACTTTTGCCTTAAACAGTAAATATATGAGTAGATGCTCTATTGAGTCAAAAAATGATGGAGGGAATATCATCTCAAGTTTGCATATTATCTCAACGTATTTGTTTCAAGCCTCTCAATATGATCAACATTCAACTTGCTGGAGCATATATCTCTAAAGAAATAACTGATCTCTGTGAGTGCATCTCATATCCCTTTTGACAACAAATCACGATAAGCTAATGGAATGAGTATTTGCATAAACATGTGGCAGTCATGACTCTTCATTCCATACAATCTGCATTCCTCCATATTAACCAACCTTGATATATTCAAGCCATATCTATCAGGAAAACGCAGACTTTTAAGCCACTTGTAGGCTAATAGTTGTGCATTTTTCTCTAACACAAATCTTGCTCTCGGTTTTGTGGCCCGTGACCCATAAAAAACCAACTCCATATTTTTACAGTTACAGAACAATGATATATCCAATCTAGCCTTGATGTTGTCCTTTGTCTTCCCCTTCACATCTATGAAGGTGTTGAAAATGTTCTCAAACACGTTCTTTTCTATGTGCATGACATCAAGGTTATGGCGGAAGAGATTGATTTTCCAATAAGGAAGCTCCTAGAAAATACTTTGCCTTACCCAGTTGTGGGTCAAACCAAAACTAGAAAACTTCTACTTACCAGATTGAAAATCAAACACAATGTCATCGCACTCTGATACAACGTCACACAATTCTTCACCAGAAAAACGCGAGGGTGCAACATCCTTTTCAACTCTGCCAAAAAAATCCTTTATATTCTTTATGTACATGTGATTCGTTGGCAAGAAATGATGGTGGCAATAAAAAAAGAAGCTTTACCTCCATTTGTTAGCGTGAATGCCTTGTTGTTTTCCATGTAGTATGGAAATGCTAGTTTTTCATGCGTGCTCCAACCAAAAATCATTTCATAAGCTAGAAAATTATTGATAGTCCACATCAATGCCACCCTCATAACAAAATTTTGTTTCCTCGATATTCATAAGTCAAAACTTTGGATAACCACAACTACGTCAACTCATCAATCAACGGTCAAAGACAAACATTTATATTTCGGCCCGGATTGCTCGACCAAGTATGACCATAGATAAAAACATGAACTCCAACCTTATACACATCCCGATGGCAAGTTATAAACCATGAGTATGACCGGCCAACAAGAATAAGGAGGAGCAAATGACCCGAATGGGTTGAATCCATTTGTACACAACGCAAGACACATGTTCCATGATTCAGCTGAAAGAGAGGATGCACACTGTTAAAGTGTTTCCATGCTTCACCGCCAGAAAGATACACCATCACTCCATCAATCGCATCATGTGATTGGTGCCATGTCATGTGCTCAGCAATCCTTGGTGACATGAATAACCTTTACAATCTAGGTGTGATTAGGAAGTATTTATGTTTTTTATATGCCAAGAGAGACTTTCCCCTGCCAGTTTTGGGTTTGTAACGGGAACACCCACATGTCATGCACTCGGTCAGCTCAGCATTTTCAAGGTAGTATAACATGCAAAAGTTAGGGCACATGTCAATTTTCTGGTATCATAAACTGAGGGGTTTCATCAAGGACTTTGTAGCATAGAAGTTCTTTTTCAGCTTGTTCCCTTCAGGTACCCATTCGATAATTTTGTCATAACCACCCTCATTCAACTCGTGATCTTACTTGATGGTGAACACTTGTGCTATGGCCGATAATTTATTGTGCTTCTTGCAGCCATCCCATAATGGTTCGTCAGAATCTTTTAACAGATCGAAAAACCTTGTTGTTGCGTCTGCATTAGGTTCTTCTTCTATGATTGGATGTTGACTGACATTACATTGATTCATTCTTATTGCATTCATAACCATATTCTTGTAAGGATTATTATTGTCATTTGCAACTCCATGCACATTGCTAGCACTAGAAGTTGACCCAACCACCCTTTGTACCATGCTCTCATTACAAACAAATAGTTCTTCATGTGCATACTAACACAGGTAATCCTCCATGAACCCTTTATGTAGAAGATGCATCATTACAACATCTGGATGCAGATACTTTTTAATTTTACACTTCTTGCATGGATACTTAGTACCGCCTCTAGTAAAATTTTCGGGAATAGATGTTGCGAAATTAATAAAACCCTGAACCTTATTACAATAATTCATCCTCCGCAATCCTTGGAGTGAATCTCGAACCTCTATAAAATTGAGTGAATAAATTTGCAAAAATATTGGTTTACCTCAAGATTATCCAACAAACTAATTAAAACTTCTCATAAATATTCATTATCAATTATCAATGTTCATACAAATTTATACATATAAATTTACGGAAATTACAACTCCGTAATAGCATTAAAAGTTAAAACGGACCTATTAAAGAAGCTATTAATTATTTCATCACAACACATCTAATTCGATAATTCAACAAAGTTTCAATAATTTACAAACAAATACAATTTTACAAAATCTAAAACAAACCATTACAAGTACAAAATTATACATTCATACTACAAGTTTGTTTGAGAAATAACAATAAAACATGTACATACACTAACAAAATACATATACTAAAAAAAACAATAAAATTGACATTTAAATGTTAAAATTAAAAAATATAGATTTACTTACAAAAAATGATAAAATCCAAAATAATTCAAAACACGGATGTTGTGACCATAAAAATTAAAGAAAGATGACTTATGTTAAGAAGAGGGGGATATTTTAGGGGGAGTGGTTGTTTGCAGTTTGGGAGGGGAGAGTTGGGATGGGAAAGAAAAAGGAGAAATAGGGGAGGAGAGGGTCGGCACAGTGGTGATATATTAACTTTTACCGATGGGATCACCGATGAAATACTTCAGTCGGAGCTTCCATCAGTAATTCTGACAGTGAATTGGTCACGTCATTGTACAGAGATCCCGGTTTGAATCCCTCGGTCATTCCATCGGTAAAATCTCCCGCAAAAACTTCCATGTCATCGAAGCTAAATTAAATTGCTCAAGAATAAGACGCAACGGAGTTAACTTGATTGTTGTAACTATGACTTTAATTTATTAGGGAGGAATAAACTAAATTAAATTGCTCAAGCTTTTAAACGGCTACTTATAAGAAATTTTATAGACTTTGCTCCTAAAGCTACTGCCGAGTAAATTAAAATTTCTTTTCAATATTAAATTTGCTTGATAGTAAGAAATTGATTAAAAAGATTTATCTAATTAATTTACTCATAATCTCATCCAATATGATACGGTAGGGAATGCAGAATTGTCTTGGTGGATAATAATGGGTGGTGTTTGGTTATTTTGTGGAACGAGAACAATAGGATTAGGATTTGCCATGTGTTATCTATGAGTTTCAGAGAAAAAAAGTGAGGGTGAAATTTGTTTTTGGGCAGTTCTACAACCCTTGCTCTAATACCATGTAGAAAAACAATGGTGTCTACAAACTCAATTTGTTGTATGTTATTCTTCTCCTTCTTGGAGGAAATATAGAGGCAGAATTTAAAATAGCCAACAATCTTATTCTAAGAAACAGAAATAATACTATATAAGATTTGATCTGATTCCTATAATTAATCAAATTCATATAATTACTATCTATACAAGATTTGATATGATTCCTATAATTGATCAGATTACATAATCAACTTCTATATTTATATTAGACAACTCATCATGCCAACAATGATGGTTGGCGGGTTTCTGAAAATTCTCAATTAAATTCAAAATTTCAATTAGACGTTACAGACAAAAACACCGACAGAAAAATTAAAATATTAATTTTTAATTTTCTTATGGTAAAGATATCGTTAATGCTTGGCGTGTTATGAAAATATTTGATTAAATTGAAGTTTTCAATTAGACTTTATAGACGGATACATTTTGAGGCCAGAATTATATATTTACTTAATAGTCCAGGGAAGGAAAAAATTTTGGCTTCATCCTTGGTTAGAAGTGAAGACAGAATGCAAGACCCAAAATCTGAGGCTGATGCTAACAATATTTTGAGGCTATAATTCATGTTTATGACCCAGCTAGAGCAGGTAAAGCTCAAAACAAAAATGCTTTTCCTTCTCTTGTTATTCATATCTGCTAGTCACTTTGTTTTTAATTCCCAACTTTGATTGTTTTGTGTGTTCTAGTCTTTTGAGCGTAGGCCAAAGACGAGATTCCTCAACATGTGGAGTGATTTCATGTTTAAAGAAAAAATATTATTACAACTCATTTTGACAACGTTGTTCTTTGATTTGTTTTCTTATTAAAAATCTCACATTGTTCTTCATAAAAAATCAACTAATAACCTTTTCTCATCATTTGTTCTACACTCAAAAGATTCTAACCTAGGAGAGTAAAACATATCATGAATATATTACTGATGAATGTTCTCTTGATATCTCTGTTTGTTGGATTTTCAATTCCCTACATCCCGTTTGTTCTTGGGAAGTCGTTTACATATATATATATTTCTTTTTTACATTTTATCCTCGATTTGTTTAATTAATTTGTTGTTGTTATTACAGCTGAGGAGGTTGATCTCTTCGAGTACATGCAGCAATGGAAGCACTGTCTACTTCAAAGAAACTCCATAATGTTAGAGTATATTACTTTTAGATTGTGACACTTTGCATAATCATAATATAGCAGGCAGCTAGTTTATTAGCTGAAGGTTGTTAGTTTGTTAACTATAACTATATAAACAATTATCTCGTGTGACTGAAGTTAAGCTAAATAAACAAAAGGAATTCATTTAGTCTCTTTACTTCTCTCTATTTTCTCTCTATCTTATTACAATAATATACAAGCTTGTAGTCTCTGTTTTATAAAAATTAATATGGTATCAGAGCACATTGCTACTCACGCTTGAAATTCTTGATCCTCTGTTGCTTCCACATTCTCTGTTACCTCTACTTCAATTCTGTTCTTGCTCTGCAATTCTGCTTACATTTGAAGTTTCTAGTGCTTCGTGTTAATCTTCATTTCTTGATTGGTAATTTTTCTGAATTGTGCACAACAAGTGTTTGGTATATTATCTCATTCACAGATTGATCCAAGAATCATGATGGTGACTGCTTCACAACTTCAACTACTTCAATCTCCAATTGCAGCCCTTATTCCCTCTATTTCTACATCAATTAATGTCAAACTTGATGATTCAAACTACCTCAATTGAAACTTTCAGCTGCAACTGTTGCTTGAAAGCAGTGGAATTATAAGGTATGTTAATGGTTTGCTCCCTTGTCCACCTCAACATGACTCAAACTCTGATGAATCTGGTATTAATTCTTCTTCCCCTATTGATGAGTATATAGTATGGAAAATGCATGACCGAGCTATTATGCAATTGATCACTGCCACATTATCACCTATTGCTAAGTCCTGTGCAATTGGTAGTATAAGTTCTAAGGATCTGTGGACTAGGTTGAAGGAACAATTCTCCATTGTATCTAGGACTAGCATTTTTCAGATGAAATCCAATTTGCAAACAATTAAAAAGGGGTCAAATTCAATTTCACAGTACCTTCATCGAATTAAAAAGGCTAGGGACTACTTTTCTGTAGTTGGGGTCTTCTTTGCAGATGAAGATATTGTTATTCTTGCTTTGAATGGTCTACCTGCTGAATATAACACCTTCAGATGTGTTATTAGAGGGCGTGAAAGTGTGATCTCATTGAAAGACTTTAGATCGTTGTTACTTGCAGAAGAAGTGATTGTTGACACTTCAATTCATAATCCTCTTATGACAGCTATGGCTACCAATACAGGTTCCACACGAGGGGCTTCTTTTCAGTCACAAAGTTTCTCTCTAAATCATGGTCAATCTTAGGTGAATAATAGAGGCTTTCAGTCCTAAAATAGGAATAAGAACAGGGGTAGAGGCCGCTTCACTCAGGGATCTAGATTTTATGCTTCTAGACCAGCATTTTCTCCCCTGCCACATGTGTTTCCCAACTCTAATCCTGGAGTTCTTGGTTCATCTCCTGGTTAGCAATTTCGAACTCCTCCTGCATCAATGCTTCCAATTTGTCAATTATGCAACTCTGAGGGCCACACTGCCCCATTTTGTGGAAATTTGTCTCCTCAACATATAAAATGTCACATTTGTGGAAGAAGTAACCATACCACCTGGTATTGCTTCTATAATGATAAGGGTCCTAATTACATTGGGGTGCACACCAATGCTTCTTATTCTCCCCAGTCCTATTATCATCTGCCACCACAGAACTTGCAGTATAATTCATCTTCAGCTCCTTCTCAACATGTATCAGTCACGTCAACATAACATAGAGCAACCCAACAGCCCTTATGCAAGCCATGCACACGGGGCTTAACTCTGCCTCTCCATCCTCATGTTCTTCAGGTCCTTCACAAGTGTGGCTGACCGATTCTGGTGTCATCAACCATATGATAACTGATTTGGGCAATCTGTCGCTGGCCTTATCATATCGAACAAATGAAATGATTCACACTGCCAATGGTGAAGGTTTAACAGTGTCTCATATTGGTCATTCTACCATTACTTCATCACTTTCTCCAATTAAATTGAATTTTGTGTTTTGTGTTCCTCAACTCACTCAGAATCTCTTGTCATTCCATCAACTTTGCCTTGACAACAATTGTTGGCTTATATTTGATGCCTTCTATTTTTGGATTCAGGATAAAGCCACAGGGAAGATCATTTACAAGGGGTTGTGCAATAATGGATTGTATCTTATCCACTCCTTCTCACCTTCAAATTCCCAGCAACCATATCCAGCTCAGGTTTTTCTTGGTCAACTTGTTCAGTCCAATCTGTGGCATCATAGGTTAGGTCATCCTACAAATAACATTGTCTCTCTGATGTTACATAAAGCTAATGTGCATGTTCCCAAAACTACCTCACCTATAATGTGTCATCCATGTCTTGAAGTGAAATTTAACAAACTACCTTTTCCACAGCATGTCAATAAGTCTGTAATTCCTTTTGAAACTATACATACTGATTTGTGGGGTCTTGCACCTTGTATATCAGTTGATGGTTATCGATACTACACCATCTTTGTTGATGAATGTACCAGATATTGCTGGATTTTTCCTTTAGTAAATAAGTCTGATTTGTTCTCTACCTTTGTTCTGTTTTATTCCTTTGTTGTTAATCAATTTACATCCACCATTAAAACTCTTCAAACTGATGGGGGGGAGAATATATCAGCACTAGATTGAAGAATTTTCTCATTGACAGGGGCATTTCTCATCAACTCTCATGTCCATAGACTACTGAACAAAATGGGGTAGCTGAGAGGAAACACAGACATATCATTGAAACCACTATCACTGTAACAGTCCGAACTATACGACTCGATCAATGTTAAAAGATCCCAACATATCCTTTTTATTTTAGGGTAAATTTTTTTTCCAAAAATTCGGCAGAGTTTCGTTCGCATTTAGGACATCCCAAGTTATCGACTACTATCAATTTACTCAATCAACCCATCATCATAAGGTCCCATAATTCTAGACCTTATATCAAACCTCATAATTCTACACCTCATACAATCTACATAATATATATATCCTACAAGTAAGTTCAATATGAACATAGTCCAAACATCATATCATAAAATTTAAAAGGAAATGAATACTAACATGCAAAGAAAGTATTTACAACATACGAAGTGTTTTTAAATATTTCAAAAGGGTTAATTACAAGATAACTAAAATACCACATGCTAAGTTGAATTTTTATAAATACATCAAGGTTTACACAAAAGTATACTACATAAACACGTTAATTCCCTTTTGTTTACGTTAAATATTTACATAAGCTTCACAAAATAGAGTCCTAAACTAATGATCTTCCTGGATATTTGATGGACATGTTACATAAATGAACATATCATTATGTTGATAAGGAGTATATATGCTCATGTAATGAATACGAATGAAGTATTAACTTTCTATCGGACTCATAAGAATTCTAACAGAGAACTTATATTTTGCTTATAAATCTTTTAAACAGAATTAACACTCATTTGTATATTCTTAATTTGAATACTCTTATTTACTTACATGAACTGGCTGACCTTGCCAAGTCTAATCTTGTAATTCATATCCCGGCAATCCTATCACGGATGCCATTAGCCAAAGCTAATCTTGTATTTACGCTAGACTTTATTTACATTGAACACGACATTTTTTATAATTACATTCACCATAAGAATTCTAAACTGTATAAGTGCAAATAGGAGGAGAATCACACACCTGCTTCACCTATCTCGCGACCTCCCCTAACAGAAGATCCAATCCTCGTTGCTCCTTCTAAATCATAAGAAAGTTTTTGGTTATGATTCCTTCAAGCCAACATTGTAGAGAATCCATATTCATCCATTACTCATATGTTACTTTCTATACATGTTAATTTTCTCATAATAACATACATACATATATCATGTATATTTTCAGAGTTAGTATCTCAATGTGCAAGTGTTCGTATGACTCAATTCTTTTATATTCTTATATATATAATATTCACATGAAAGCCTACCGTTACTGTCTAGACATTGAACTGTTACTGTCCAACCATTACTGTCTAATTTTCAACTATTATTGTCCAACTTTGAACTATTACTGTCCAATTTTTAACTGTTACTGTCCAACCATTACTGTCCAACTTTGAACTGTTACTGTCCAATTTTGAACTGTTATTGTCCAACCGTTACTATTTAATTTTCAAATGTTACTGTCCATCTTTGAACTGTTACTGTCCAATTTTCAACTATTACTGTCCAACTTTGAACTGTTACTGTCCAACTTTGAACTGTTACTGTCCAACTTTCAACTGTTATTATCTGAACACTCATCAGATTTTTAACTATATCTAAAGTTCTAAAACTCCATTTTAAGTGAGATTGATCTCGTTAGAAAGTTAAGACACAAGACTATAAGTTCTTTAAGGGAGGAGAACCTAGTTTTGCCTTCAAGATAGTCAAAATTGCTCATCAACTAATTAGTCTTATTGTCCTACATAATCAGTCACAACTCAGTCTCAACTGGTAACCCATAACTGGAGTTCCACATCTCCAAATTGAGCCAAACTAGTTTCCTTCGTTAGCTAACATTCAAATCTACAATTCCTATAAGGAACTTGATCCTAATTCCCTCATCCTCCTACCCGAAATCTCACCGAAAGTCAGGAGACAAGTCTGTCCAGATTTGTCTCCCACTCCCCTTCACACAATACTTTCATAAACTACATACCACACACATGAATTAACTTAATCTCAACAATAAGTACTTTTTTCCTCAATTTATGTTTAAAAACCCTAACCTATGATTCAATATCAAGGCATCAATTCTTTATCGAATTTAAAAAATGAATTTTTTTAAGATCATGTTTAGAATACCTTACCTGATACAAATTAAGATTTTGATTTTCAACCAGTTGAAGATTTTCAACTCCCTCCTTTCTTTTCTTGTTCAATTTCTTGGTAATCCTTTGCTCTCAAGTGTTTATCCCATCTATAAGCTCTTAATCTTGGATGGGTTCTTGAAATTTTAGTGTGTCTCTCTTGATTTCTCAAGAATGGGTATAAAACTCCCTATCTTCTCTCTTTATGGTTCCTACAGATTGTTTTGGTGAGGAGAGAGTATTTATACTTTATATTTTTCTTTATTTTCATTTAGGCCCTCTTTTTCCTTTAAGTGTATTATTCTCTTTAATTAAATCCAACCCTCAACAGTACCAGGTTTATTATAATGTTTCAAACTATTTCGCCTGAAAATTTATATTTAAAAATTTCTGAATTTCTGTTTTTATTTAACCATATGCATGAATTTCTTCACTTTTATTTTTTTTCCTCGGGGTTTACATTCTCCCCCTAATAAAAATTTCATCCTCGAAATTTGAGTGATGTACTTGAGTTTATAAACAAGTCAGGGAATTTTCGTCTCATTTCTGATTCTCTCTCCCATGTTTCTTCCTTGATTTGTGAGCTTTGTCATAAGACTCTGATGATGGGAACTTTCTTATTACGAAGTTCTTTCTCACCCCAATCGAGTATCTTTATCGGTCTTACCTCAATTGTTAAGTCTTCTTTTACCTCCACTAGCACTTGAGGTAACACTCTCGAAGGGTCTACATCGGCTTTTCGCAGCAAAGAAACATGGAACACATTGTGAACCTTGGCCAACTATGAGGGCAAGTTTTCATCTGCTACAGGTCCGATACGTTTTCGGATTTCAACTGGTCCAATGAACCTCGGAGCTAAGAATCTCAGCATGTGCTTTCATGGAGCTATCTTCAGAAATACTTTATCTCCAGGACAAAATTCAAGTGGTCTTCTTCAAATATTTGCATACTTCTTCTGTCTATCCTGAGCCACCTTCATTCGATCCTTAATAATCCTCACTTTTTTAGTAGTGATTTGTACTAATTCTGCCCCATACAGCTTTCTGTCCCTAACTTCTACCCAACACAAGGGTGTCCTACACTTTCTGCCATAAAGAGCTTCAAATGGGGCTATTCCAATTGTTGTTATAAGTGAATTCTACTAGTGATGGGTGCTCCTCCCAGTTTTCACCAAATTCCAAAGCACATGCCCTTAGTAAATCCTCTAAGATCTGAATAATTCTCTTAGATTGGCCATCAGTTTGTGGATGAAAGGCAGTATTTATACTCAAATTTGTTCCCAAGGCACGTTGTATGCTCGGCCAGAGACGTGAAATAAATCTTGGGTCTCGGTCTGAAACAATTGATATTGGGACTCCATGAAACCTTACAACTTCATTCATATAAATCTTATCCAACTTGTCAACTGGATCTGTCATCTTTACTGGTAGGAAAAAAGCAGACTTAGTTAGTCAATCCATAATGACTCAGATTGCATCATTTCCCCTCCTTTCTCTGGGTAGTCCCGACACAAAGTCCATTGTGATCATCTCCCACTACCACTCAGGGATTGGTAATGGTTGTAACAGCCCTGCCGGTTTTCAGTGTTCTACTTTTACTTGTTGGCAAATACTACACTTTGCCACGTAACCAGCCATTTCTTTTCTCATATTTGGCCACTAGTAGTACTGCTTCATATCCTGGTACATCTTAGTACTACCTAGATGTACAATGAACTTAGACTCGTGAGCCTCTCGTAGTAACTTTTGTTTAAGGGCTTTATTGTCAGACACATACATACGTCGCCCTAACATCACTATTCCATCATCACCCATTCGAAAAAGAGTTTCACCCCCTGATTCCAGTTTGATTCTCACTTTTGACACCTCATCATCATGTTGTTGTGCCTCTAATATTTGCTCTCGATATCCTGACTTCACCCTTAGTTGAGCCATTAAGGATCCTTCCAGGCTCACACTTAGTACTGCCCTCAATCTCTTTAGCTTAATCATGTTTTCCTCATTCCAAGTCGCTGGTCCACCCCTAATCACCTTGTTTTTACGGTTAAGAGCATCCGCGACTATATTTGCTTTTCCTGAATGATAATCTATAATATAGTCGTAGTCTTTAATTAAGTCTACCCATCTCCGTTGTCACATATTCAACTCCTTCTAAGACATTAGATATTTAAGGCTCTTATGATCTGTGAAAATTTGGTCCCGAGATCCGTATAAGTAGTGCCTCCATACTCGTAAAGCAAAAACTACTGCTGCCAATTCTAAGTCATGAACTGGGTAGTTGATTTCATGAGTCTTCAATTGTCTCAATGCATAGGCAACTACTTTTCCATGCTGCATTAGAACACAACCCAGTCGTTTTCTTGAGGCATCACTGTAGACGACAAAGCCTTCTATTCCGAATGGAAGGATTAGTACGGGGGTAGTAATAAGCCTTCTCTTCAATTCTTGAAAGCTCTCATCGTACTCATTTAACCACTCTCATCTTATGTTCTTCCTAGTGAGTCGTGTCAATGGAGTTGCTATCGTTGAAAACCCTTCGATAAATCTTCTATAATACCCTGCCAATCCGAGAAAACTATGAATTTCAGTTACCGTAATAGGCTTTTTCCATCTCAAAACTGCTTCCACCTTCTGAGGGTCCATAAAAATGCCTTTTAAAGATACTACATGCCCCAAAAAGGTAACTTCTTTTAACCAGAAGTCACATTTATCCAACTTGGCATACAACATGACGGCTCCTCAAAGTCTGTAGTGTCTGTCTCAGGTGTTGTTCATGCTCCTCATAGGATTTGGAGTAAACCAAGATGTCATCGATGAATACGACAACAAACTTATCAAGGTGTGGTTGGAATACTCGGTTCATTAAATCTATAAAAAGTTTTGGAGCATTAGTTAATCCAAAGGGTAGCACCAAGAACTCAAAGTGTCTGTAGCGAGTTCTGAAGGCAGTTTTCGGCACATCTTGCCCCTTGATTCGCATTTGGTAGTATCCTGATCTTAAATCAATCTTTGAGAATACTTTGGCACCCTTCAACTGATTGAACAAATCATCTATCCGTGGAAGTGGATATATGTTCTTTACCGTCACTTTATTCAGCTAACGGTAATCTATGCAAAGCCTCAACGTTCCATCTTTCTTCTTCATAAATAATACATGTGCCCCCCAAGGTGAGTTGCTTGGTCGTATGAACCCTTTGTCTAAAAGCTCCTGCAATTGAATTTTCAACTCATCCAATTCTTTTGGGGGCATTCTATATGGTGGTTGGGCTATAGAAGACACCCCAGGCAATATATCTATGGTGACTTCAACTTCTCTTTCTGGGGGTAGTCCTAGCAATTCTTCCGGAAATACATCCGAAAATTCCCTCATAATTAGAATGTCAGACAATCCTATTTTACCCTTTTCCGAATTTATCACATATGCAAGGTATGTTGTACAACCTTTCTTTAGTAGTTTTCTCGCAACCATACCCGAGATCATATTTGTAAAGTTGGAAATTCTCTCCCTCTTAAAGACCATTGTTTCACCCTTAGCCCCTTGGAAGGTTACTGTTTTTGTAAAGCAGTCTAGACGAGCCTTATTTTTGCCCAACCAATTCATACCTAGAATTATATCAAAATCACTTAATTCTAGGGGTATTAAATCTGCTTTTAGTTCACACCCATTAATGTTAATTCCCACCCCTTCAAATACAACATTTGTTTCCACAGTTTCACCTAAAGGTGTCCCAATAATAAATCATTTCTCCACCCTTTTTGTTTCCTTACTCAATTTGGTTACATTTTTATTTGCTATAAAAGAGTGAGTGGCACTAGAATCAAACAAAACATGCATTTGATAGTCATTCATTTGCAACATACCTGCCACCACATATGATGCTACTCTGACATCCTCCTAGGTCATATGAAAAACCCTTCCTTGATCCTTTTCATTTTGCACTCTGGGTCGTCCCCTATTTGAGTTAGCTCCTGACTGAGTCGACCATCCCGGTCTGTTTACTGTGATGGACTGCTGATGACTCTGATTTTGTTGCCTATATCTCTGAGGCTGTTTAGTGTTTAACTGGGGGCATTCCTTTTTAAAGTGACCCTTCTCACCACAATAATGACATCCTCTTCCCAAGTACTGACAGGTTTTCCACTTATGACCTTCTCCTCGACATATATAGCATCGTCCAGGAGAAACCATACAACTCCCGGGGTGTCTTTGTTCACACTGAGCACATCGAGGGTAGACAATTTCCTTTTGATCATTATGCCCCTTTGCAGCTATAGCCCTGGAGCGGGTCTGACCACTTCCCGACCTTCCACCGATATCCTGTCGGAAGCTAGTTGACATCCCCCCTTTCTTTTTGAATTGAAGGAACTGTTCGCCTCTACCTTTCTTTGGAAATGGTGGTCTGCCTAAAAGTTCCATATCCTTTCATTTTCCTGCACCCCCATGACCCTGTTGGCCTTCTTCCAATAAGCCTCCAAGGCCTATGCTGCTTCAATCAGTTCCCTTACTATCCTAAATTGCAAAGCAATCAGCCCCTGCTTCAATTCTTGTCTAAAGCCATCCCTTGACTTTTCTATCATGTGTTGTTCTAACGGGACATAATGTGGTGCGAATAGTGAGAGGTCATGAAATCATCTCTCATACTCCAGTACTGACATTCCCTCCTATCTCAAGGCTAGGAATTCATGTTCCTTCATCTTCCGATGATATTTGGAGTAATATTGATTCTCAAACTCTATCTTGAAATCATACCAGGATAGGGTTTCTGTAGCCCTCCTCAACTGAACTGTCTCCCACCAAGTCATAGCACTGTCTGATAATAATTGAGTAGCACAGTATACCTGCAGATCATGTGGTATCTTAATTTGAATCATGGTTTTCTCCACCTTTCTAATTCACCTTCCCGCCACTTCAGCATTCTGTTCACCTGAGTAGGGTTCACAACCCATTTCTCTCATACTTTTCACCAAATGAACTAGTTGTACAACGTCATTAGTAGCTGTAGCTGCTTCTGAAATGGTTAGTATGATGGGTGCAGGTGGGGGTGCTGGCATAGGAGTGGCAGCATTAGCCATACCTTTCATTACTGCTTTGACTAGCTGGGCCAGGAGCTTCAAATCAACATAAGAAACAGATGGCCCTGCAGGTGTAGTCTAAGGGGGCTCCTCTACTTGTTCCCGTGGGGCTGATATGGTCAGCTGAACATCCCCAATTTGCCTTGGTGCCTGTCTAATTTGAGGCCCCGTTAATTCTTCATGCCTTGCTTGAATCGATACTATCAGTGCATGTGAAGCAGTGTCTTCCAAATGGCTCTCTTCTTACCCCTCGGAAAAGTCTATATCTCTATTCCCCCTCCTTGCAGAGGATAGATCTGTTCTAATCTCTTGACGGGTACGTACCATCCTACAATAAATTAATGAATATCAACAACCTCTTTTGATTTCTTCCCAAAACCTATACTAGGGCTCTGATACCAACTGTAACAGTCCGAACTGTATGACTCAATCAATGTTAAAAGATCCCAACATATCCTCTTTATTTGAGGATAATTTTTATTTTTTTCCCAAAAATTCGGTAGAGTTTCGTTTGCATTTAGGACATCCCAAGTTATCAACTACTATCAATTTACTCAATCAACCCATCATCACAAGGTCCCATAATTCCGGACCTTATATCAAACCTCATAATTCAACACCTCATACAATCCACACAATATATATATCCTACGAGTAAGTTCAATATGAACATAATCCAAACACATCATATCATAAAATTTAAAAGGAAATGAATACTAACATGCAAAGAAAGTATTTACAACATAAGAAGTGTTCTTAAATATTTCAAAAGGGTTAATTACAAGATAACTAAAATACCACATGCTAAGTTGAACTTTTATAAATACATCAAGGTTTACACAAAAGTAAACTACATGAACATGTTAATTCCCTTTTGTTTACGTTAAATATTTACATAAACTTCACAAAATAGAGTCCTAAACTAATGGTCTTCCTGGATATTTGATGGACCTGTTACATAAATGAACACACCATTATGTTGATAAGGAATATATATGCTCATGTAATGAATACGAATGAAGTATTAACTTTCTATCGGACCCATAAGAATTCTAACAGAAAACTTATATTTTGCTTGTAAATCTTTTAAACTGAATTAACACTCATTTATATATTCTTAATTTGAATACTCTTATTTACTTGCATGAACTGGCTGACCTTGCCAAGTCTAATCTTGTAATTCATATCCCGGCAATCCTATCACGGATGCCTTTAGCCGAAGCTAATCTTGTATTTATGTTAGACTTTATTTACATTGAACATGACATTTATTGTAATTGCATTCACCATAAGAATTCTAAACTGTATAAGTGCAAATAGAAGGAGAATCACGCACCTGCTTCGCCTGTCTCGCGACCTCCCCTAACAGAAAATCCAATCCTCGTTGCTTCTCCTGAATCATAAGGAAGTTTTTGGTTATTATTCCTTCAAGCCAACATTATAGAGAATGCATATTCATCCATTACTCATATGTTACTTTCTATACATGTTAATTTCCTCATAATAACATACATACATATATCATGTATATTTTCAGAGTTAGTATCTCAATGTGCAAGTGTTCGTATGACTCAATTCTTTTATATTCTTATATATATAATATTCACGTGAAAGCCTACCGTTACTATCTAGACATTGAACTGTTACTGTCCAATTTTCAATTGTTACTAACCAACCGTTACTGTCTAATTTTCAACTGTTACTATCCAACCGTTACTATCTAATTTTCAACTGTTACTGTCCAACTTTGAACTATTATTGTCCAACCGTTACTGTCTAATTTTCAACTATTATTGTCCAACTTTGAACTGTTACTGTCCAATTTTCAACTGTTATTGTCCAACCGTTACTGTCCAACTTTGAACTGTTACTATCCAACTTTCAACTATTATTATCTAAACACTCATCAGATTTTTAACTATATCTAAAGTTCTAAAACTCCATTTTAAGTGAAATTGATCTCGTTAGAAAGCTAAGACATAAGGCTACAAGTTCTCTAAGGGAGGAGAACCCAGTTTTGCCTCCAAAATAGTCAAAATTGCTCATTATCTAATTAGTCATATTGTCCTACATAATCAGTCACGACTCAGTCTCGACTGGTAACCCATAACTGGAGTTCCACATCTCCAAATTGAGCCAAACCACTTTTCTTGGTTAGCTAACATTCAAATCTACAATTCCTATGAGGAACCTAATCCTAATTCCCTCATCCTTCTACCCAAAATCTCACGGAAAGTCAGGAGACAAGTCTGTCCAGATTTGTCTCTCCCTCCCCTCCACACAATACTTTCATAAACTACATACCACACACATGAATTAACTTAATCTCAACAATAAGTACTTTTTTCCCTAATTTATGTTTAAAAACCCTAACCTATGATTCAATATCAAGGCATCAATTCTTTATCGAATTTAAAAAATAAATTTTTTTAAGATCATGTTTAGAATACCTTACCCGGTACAAATTAAGATTTTGATCTTCAACCAGTTAAAGATTTTTAACTCCCTCCTTGCTTTTCTTCTTGTTTAATTTCTTGGTAATCATTTGCTCTCAAGTGTTTATTCCATTTATAAGCTCTTAATCTTGGATGGGTTCTTGAAATTTTAGTGTTTCTCTCTTGATTTCTCAAGAATAGGTATAAAACTCCCTATCTTCTCTCCTTATGGTTCCTACAGATTTTTTTGGTGAGGAGAGAGTATTTATACTCTATATTTTTCCTTATTTGCATTTAAGCCCCCTTTTTCCTTTAGGTGTATTATTCTCTTCAATTAAATCCAACCCTCAACAGTACCAGGTTTATTATAATGTTTCAAACTATTTCGCCCGAAAATTTATATTCAAAAATTTCTGAATTTCTATTTTTATTTAACCATATGCATGAATTTCTTCACTTTTTTTTTTCCCCGGGGTTTACAATCACCTTGTTACAAACAGCCAAATTACGATCTCGGTTTTGGTCCTATGCTTGTCAAACAGCTATATATTTAATCAATCGTATGTCTACTGCTGTTCTTCATCATAGCTTCCTTTTTTAGATGTTATTCGGCTCATCTCCAAGTCTTACTCATCTACAAATTTTTGGATGTGCTTGTTTTCCTCTCCTCAAACCTTATAATAGCACCAAATTGCAGGCTAAAACTACAAAATGTGTGTTTCTTGGATATGCCACAAAATATAAAGGCTAGTTGTGTTCTCATGTACATACAATGAGAGTGTTTATCTCTAGGCATGTTATATTTGATGAACAACAGTTTTCATAACCAGATTTATTGTCTACACATTCAAACACACTAACATCACCATCACCTTATCAGCCTTCCACTTGTCCTGTGCCTATAGTAACTCCAGAAAATGTAATTGTCCCAACCATCCCAGCTTCTCCATCTCCTCCTCCACGTACCTATACACATGTCCCTTCTGTCATCTCTACTCATTCCCAGTCCATTGCTGCTCCACTCCAAGCCTCTCCTTTATTTCCTGTGGCACCTGATATCAGCATTACTTCCGGTTCAGAACCTCATGGTTTTATTCCTGATAATTTACAAGTGGTCCTGTCTATTCCTCCCCTCAATTTACATCCAATGCAAACTAGAAGCAATAGTGGGATTCTTAGGAAGAAGGCCTTTTCAACTAGTATTCAGGACTTAGGAGGTGCTGATATGTCCTTGGTTGAACCACCTAGTTACAAGTCTGCTATCAAAATTCTCGTGTTGTTACAAGTCATGAAAGAAGAAGTGACTGCTTTACATGCTCAAAGCACTTGGAGTCTAGTTTCATTGCCAACAAATAGGAATCTGGTGGGCTGTAAATGGATTTATAAGATCAAGAGACACTCCGATGGCTCTATTGCTAGACATAAAGCAAGGTTGGTTGCTAAAGGTTTCAATCAAGAACCTGGATTGGACTATGGGGAGACATTTAGTCTTGTTGTGAAACCTACAACTGTCAGGTTAGTTCTTGCTCTTGCTGCACATTTCAATTGGTCTCTGCGACAATTAGATGTCAAAAATGCTTTTTTGCATGGCATTCTCCAATAGGAGGTTTATATGTCTCAACCTCTTGGTTTTGAAGATTCCAATCATCCTCATCTCGTGTGTAGGTTACATAAATCTCTCTATAGACTTAAACAAGCGCCTAGGGCTTAGAATGATTGGTTTACTCAGTTTCTTTCTTTTATGGGGTTTGGAACCACCTACTCCGATTCATCTTTGTTTGTCAAACATGTTGGTCTGCGATTATGATACTGCTTCTCTACGTGGATGATATTATTATCACTGGGAGTGCGTCTGGTGCAATTCAGCAAGTTATTAGTGCTCTTACTACTGAATTTGATATCAAAGATTTAGGATTCCTCCACTATTTCTTAGGGATCCAGATCACTCGAACTGCCACCGGTTTGTTTCTATTACAGACCAAATATGTTGAGGATCTGTTAACTAAATCTAAAATGGTTGCAGCTAAACCCTGTGATACTCCATGTCTCCCTTACCATCGGTTACTCAAAGAGGATGGAGATCCTTACTTAAATCCTACGTTGTTTAGAAGCATTGTCAGGGCTCTGCAGTACTTAACTTTCACAAGGCCTGACATTGCTTTTTTTTGTGCATCAAGTATGTCAATTTATGCAGAATCCCATGGTGTCTCATTTTACTACTGTTAAACGTATATTGCGATACCTTAAGGGCACTATGCAGCTTGGTCTATCCTATACTAGAGGTGATTTGCAGTTAAAAGCCTTTAGTGATGCTGATTGGGCAAGGGACCTTAATGACAGGCGGTCTACAACTGGTTTGGTGGTCTTCTTGGGCAACAATCTGATTTCATGGTCCTCCAAGAAGCAACAAATTGTTTCTCGATCCTCGACTGAAGCTAAATACCATGCTTTATCATTCACCTCCGTTGAATTGGATTGGATAAAACAGTTATTAGCATTTCTATGAATTTCACTACCTGGTGTGCCTATTCTTTTTTGTGACAATCTGTCAGCCATTGCCTTGTCTTTCAATCCTGTTCAGCATCAAAAGACTAAGCACATCGAAGTGGATGTGCATTTTGTTCGTAAAAGGGTTTCATGCAACCAGCTCTCAGAGTAGTTTGTGTCCTCTCAAGAACAGTTCGCTGATATTCTTACCAAGGGGTTGAGTGCTCCTGTATTCCGCACCCATTGTTGCAATCTCATGCTTGGTTTCTCCAAATCTGATCTTGAGGGGGGATGTTAGAGTATATTACTTTAGATTTTAACACTTGTCATAATTATAATATAGCAGGCAGATAGTTTGTTAGCTAAAGGTTGTTAGTTTGTTAACTACAACTATATAAACATTCTGTTCAGTATATCAACCATGCAGATGGCATAACATTCTGCTAGCAGTGATGCAAGGATGGTGTGCTTTCATACACCAGAACAGGCTCCAAGGTTTTAAAATATAAGTCAGACATTCGAACACGGTTTTTAAGCACAGATCTATTTATATTCAATGATGGAAAGTATCTATGATATTGTGGGAAAATAAATTTCATTCCAAATGTAACAGAAATAAGAAATATTGACTGAATTACAACCCAGTTTGTTGTGCAAGCTTTGCCCGTTGTTAGCATACACGCAGAGTAGACAGAAATCTGTGTGCATAAATCACTACCGCTAGCGGATAAACTTACGCTAAAGGAGACAATCGTTAGCATAAATCACCGCAGGACAGCTACCTGCAGTACATGGAAAATTAATACGTGTACTCAAAGTGCGTTAGGTGCTGACCATTAGCAGAAACCTAAGACATAGGCATCACACATGATGCGGGTTCATCGAGTATGATACGCGCTACTATATCAAGGGAATGTTAAAATAATTAAGATTAAATATAAAAAAAAAAGTTAGAATTCTAAATAATATGTATATTATTAATACTTAGTCTTAACCTAAATACAAATAAGGTATATATAGGTTAAACTGAAAATATTATTCTACCCTTAATAAATAAGACTACATAAATATTATTTAACATCCTTTATAGTAGGATCCATTTAATCTAGTGTCAAAGAATCATATCAACCTAATAACTTAAACTTTTAGGTGAGGTCTCAGGATATGATTTATATTATTTTCTAACACACTCTCTCAAGTGAAAACCCTTTGAGCTTGAAACTTGTACAGGTCTACATTACCTTGTGCTTAATTTTTATCAAATAAATAGGGATGGTGAGATTCAAACTCGTGAACGCTTGGTCATCAAGACTTTAATACCATGTCAAAGAACCATCTCAACCTAATAGCTTAAGCTATTAGATTGAGATGATTCTTTGACACCTAGCGGCTCTATTTTGTTTGTTTCGCATACGAAGCAGTAAGATTTTTTATTATTATTATTAGGCTCATATCTGTTGACTTTGTTTTTGAAAAATTGGATTAGAGAACTAGAACCCTGCATAAATCTTATGAAACCAATCACTCTTTGTTTGTTTGAGTTGTACTTTGATGATGTTGACCAACCCAGTAAGCTTACTTTATATGAAGAAAGCATGTTTAACTACCATTGAACTACTACGATGTATACAAGCCACCTATTTAACATGTTGGCATCTAACATAGAAGTGAGGTTGTTGAAATCGTGCAAAATAGTTTTAAGAACCTGAAAACTGATAAAGTCAGACTGAAAACATAAACTCGGTACTAAAATCGATAATATCATGATTTTAGTACCAAGTTTACGTTTTCATTTGAAATATAAATGCTGCAGCAGACCTGGAACCTCTCTTTCTCTTCGTTGTTCCATAACCAATCGCCACACATCTCTTCACCAAAACCAGAAGCCGATCTCCTCCTAGACACCAAACATAGCATTCTGAAACACCCTCATAAATAAGCTGCTGTTTCACTGGCGACGCGCTGGTAAGTTCAAAGGATGCCCTCAAGTTCATTCATCAGTTTTTTCATTAGATTGAATTTTTTTTGAGTTAACAATATGGAGATGAAATTCTTTGTGGCTTGGGAGATTCCTTCCTTATCCTCTTTTCATTAAAGGGAGCAATGAAGTAATTATTAGCGTCATGAGAATAGCTTGTTTGTGGTTTACTAAGAAGAACAAGAAGCAAATGTGCATGGTGATGAACTCATTTTCACGTTCAGGAGTCCATATGAGCAAGCTGCATTTGGTTCTAAAACAGATTGGCGCGCGTGTCAGAGCTATATCTGCTACAAATCTCATATGTGAATCCTGAGGATATCAAGGTACAAATCCATGCTATTTTTTTCTGATAATTTACATGAAATTATTTACATTTTCTTTTTTATTTTGTGCACGTGAGTTTACAGGAAACAGGGTACACTTGTATCATGACCAAGAATATTTGAAGAAGTTCATCTGTATAGAAGATCTGCGAACTCAGATTACTGCCCCCCAAGACAATCCTCAGGTCAAGGAAATTCGGCCAGCTTTATTTAGGTTCCTGATAATGGGCCATGGAACCACAACTTTATGGGAGTGAAGCTCAGTGAGCATGAAGTATGGAATCAAGCTACAAACCTTTTTTAAAAAAAAAAATTAAACAAGTTGTCTGCAAATTAATTTGAAAAATAAAAATTATAAAATAAATTACATGTTGTCTACAAAAAAATAAAGCAAATGATACGTTTTTTGCAAATCTAGCTTTCAATCACTAAACAGAAGATAGATAAATTGTTAAGGTTTTTCCTAAAAATTTATTTTTCAATCTATTTTTATCTAAAACAAATCCTTATGTTTTCTTACCAC
>Ga0325405_1001632_pt1 | contig 22914 bp, 15 predicted proteins | sample PopdelMetagenome_21_FD_205663 | JGI IMG/M metagenome (GOLD analysis project Ga0325405, IMG submission 205663) | Populus deltoides microbial communities from Bellville, Georgia, United States - Xylem-Control-R2 | ecosystem: Host-associated > Plants > Phyllosphere > Stem > Wood/Secondary xylem...
TCATATATCTATGGTATTTTATTTTGCAGTAATTATATATGATTCAATAATTATCTCCTTGACATATTGCTTCATTAATATTAGCCCTGATGCTCTATGTTATCGCCACATGTAAACCCTGTTTTTTATTTCTATTTTTTATTTTTTTATTTTTGAAAAATTATTAAAACATGGGTCAAAAATTGGGTAGCAACAGGGGTATTGTAGGAATAAAAAATAATAAATATTGTCTCAAGATACATGTCCCCCTCACATCTCATGTTTGAAAGTACATAAACTCACTCCAAAGCATCCCTTCAATTTGTTTTTCTTTCGTATTTGATCATTGTTCTTTTTTATTACAATTGTTTTAAAATAATTTAAAATTTGATTTTTTTTCAATTTCATCATTCTTTAAGTTTTTCACATGTTAGATTTGATCTCTATTACTTTGATTGTTATTTATTTTGTTTTGAATCCTTTCTTAATTGATTTTTTTTTCAGTTTCATCCCTCAACATTTGATTTTAGTTTATTTTTATGTCAAATTTGGTCCTTGTTCTTTTGAATACCATTTGTTTTGTTTTGGATTCTTTTTTTTATTGAAATTTTCTTTTTCAATTTCATCGCTTAACATTTTGTTAATCAAAATTTATCTTCATGATTTTTTTTTGTTTTCCTTATATTGGGTAATCCTAATCTGAAGATTCGGGTCATTGGTTTGGAAGGTTAATCCAGATTGACTTAGGATTTTTTTTTTTAGTATTGATTTTTTTTAATTCCATTATTAAATATTGGGTTTGTTGGGAATTAGGATGCGTTATTTTTTTTTATGAGATTATCCCGATCTCATGTATCGATTCACGGGTTAACCCAAGTTGATTTGGGCCAAATATATATTTTTATTTATCTATTGTTGTTGCCAATTTTTTTCTTACCATATTATTAATTAATCGAGCTTATCGGATCTAAGTTAAGGAATTATAAAATCAAGCAAAAAATTGTTAGTGCGAATAAGATTTATGTTTAATAATTGACTTATAAATTATTACAGCAATAAATTGAAGAATAATACTAATTAAAACATACGGTGAGCAGAAATTCGAAGGCTTTGCAAATTTTCAGGGGAATGCAAATCTATACATGTATGGATATGTTGAACAAAAGATGGATTCAAAGATTAGTATCCCATACCAATAGATATCTCCAACAATGTAATGCAGGATAAGCTAAAAGTTTGTTCTTTACGTTTTTATGTATTCACGCTAACACAAGGCCTGTAATTTTCTTTTTTGTTGACGTAGAAACACGTTTAAGAGTGTGGTTGTGGTTGCTTTTCAAAGTGCTTTTCACTCAGAAAAGTGTGCCAATAATATTTTTTTATTTTTTAAAAATCATTTTTGAGATCAGCGCATCAAAATGATTTGAAAACATCAAAAATATATTACTTCAAAGCAAAAAAAAAAATTCAAATTTTTTCAGAAGCGCTTTTGAAAAGCACTCCCAAACAGGCACTAAGAATTCAAACTAGAGTCAGTGGAACGAGGATAACTGGATAAGGGGTTAGAAACAAAGTGGGATGAGTTTTATCATAGAATCATCTCAACTCAATAGTTTAAATTATTAGATAAGATCCTAAGATATGATTTATATTATTCTCTAGCACACCCCCTCAAGTGAAAGCCCTTTGGGCTTGAAATTTACACAGGCTCACTTTACCTTGTGCTTAATTTTTATCAAATAAATGTGGATGGTGAGATTCGAACTCGTGATCGCTTGCTCATCAAGACTCTGATACCATATCAAGGAACCATCTCAACCCAATAACTTGAGTGATTAGGTGAAGTCTCAGGATATGATTTATATTATTCTCTAACATGTTTCTCCCCTAAAGAATTTGAATTTTTCGTGAAGATTGCTTCTAAACGTATCAAGGTATGGACGTAAAAACCACTAGAAACCTATCAATGTGCCTTCTGAACTTATAAAAAAGAATTAACAAATCACAATCTTTAATTTATTTATGTTCTTTAATATGTAAAGATTCATATACGTGGATTCTATTGTGTTATATTTTAAGCTATATATGTTGACAGATTTACCATAACACTCCATACATGCCTAACTCTACAGTATCAAATCTTAGGCTTTACCGCCTTCTAGTTTGGCTAAGATCACAGCGTATGAGGTTATATGGATAAATTAGGTTAAATTAGCATCCCTGAAGCTAGGATTGTGGCTGCCGGATTAAGTTGAAAGTAACTGACAAATCTCAAGTACAAGAGGCTTGACTTGACTAATTCAGCATATATAGTTGGATTACGATGGATGGTCTTTGATTTATAAAGAGCCATAACACATGCCAGTATAGTAATGGAACATTAAACTCAAGCTAAGATAGCGATTTGCCCACCCTAGCCTGCAGGTCACTGCCCAAAGTTGCCGAGCATGAGCGCAATGTACGTATAATGTTAATTAGAGCTTGAAAGTAGTTAGAAATTAGGGAGGAGGTATAATGTCCAAAGGCATTTTGCTTTCAAAATTAGAATATCATTATATTAAAGACGACAATGCTTAATTAATGTAAGAAGTGAAAAACCTTAATAAATAAAAGTGATAGATATGGGATGCTGGCGACAACGTGTGCAATAAAAGTAAACGAAACTTATCTTAAGTAGATTAAGGTGTTTTTTATATTGTAATATCGATTATTTTTTAAAATATTTTTGATTTAAAAATATATTAAAATAATTATTTTTTATTTTTTTATTTTTTTAATATCAGCATATTAAAATTATCTAAATATATAAAAAAAATTATTTTTTTTTAATTTGTTTTTGGTTAAACACTATCTGGATAGCGTTTCTAGATTGCATCTTACCTTAAAAGTACTTTTTTTTTCCTCTAACCCAAAAACTTATTGTGATTATTTGAAACTTCTTAGAAATTATGAAGTAATGCGTTCTCACCAAGACAATAAAAAAATGGAGAAAAAGAGAAGCACTATGAGATAACTTTGTCAAAGTCAAAGAAATTAATCCTTAATTTAAACTAAAAAGAAAAAAAGAAAAAATAACTAGATATTATTTTCCACCACTTCATTCATTCAAGGCTGTGGTTAAGAATAAAAATTCATGGTTCTAGCTTTCCTTTCTTTTGTTTAATAATGGTTTTAGAATTTAATTTGATTATTTTACTGTTGTATCATTTTCTCATTCGATTATTGATTATGATTCGTTTAATAATAAGACAATTCTTCTGCACCATCATTCATTATGGTTCGTTTAATATTATTTTTTTCAGAAAGAAAAACGTAATATTTGATCACCCTAACAAAATGAAAGAAATGGATGATCAGCAAAAACGAATACAAATGAAATGGACACACCAAAATTAGAAAAAGTCAAAAGTCTGATGATAAGTGCAAAATACATATGTTTTTATTTCTTTTACACTGTGCTTTTTAATATAATTTGAACTTATTTGAGTTGATTAGAAGTTATTTTTATGAGTTTGGCATACAGAAGAGACTTCGTGAATTAATCGTTAAAAGATAAGAAATTTTGCATTTTATGTTTTGGACCTAGCTTCTTGTAACAATGTTTTTTGCCAAGTTAGAGTTCTCGAATGAGAACGTGGGCTCATATAAGTTGAAGTACATATGTCAAGCTTTACAGGAAGGTATCATGACAAAAACCAGATCTCATTTGGATCTCTAATCAGACCTGCAAACTCGGGTCAGAATCTTACTCGTAGCAGGATTCTCTGCTTTTACACTAGATATTCAAACGTGAATATCTTGAGTTTCAAATATCGAAATCAGGAGATTCAAAAGTCCAAATTCATCTACATGAAGTATTCCAATTCAGATAAAATCGGTTTCAAGGCCAAACTCCAGACGCAATCTGGAGGATGAGATGGGTTTCCTACTCTGATCAGGAAACCAACAGTGCCGAACATCCTACTACTACTGAGAGTCTGACATAAAAATGGTGGGCTTTAGGACCTAAGAAAGATACAGATCAAGCCTCTAACACACCATAAATGAATGAATACAGTTGGGATAGTCGGGTATTGCAAGAAACCAAGTCAGAAACAAAGTCTAAGTTGCAGCAGAGGTGGAATTACAACAGAATTGTTACAGCAACAGAATCAGTTTTCAACATAAATTCTGAGAGATTTATCCAACCTTAAAGACCAAATAAAGAAGTAACAAATTTAGCATGATGAAGACTCCTAATTAGTCTAAGAATCTTGAAGATTTCGGCAGCAAAGGGTTAGGATAAAGAGAGCAGAACACAACTGAAACAGGGTAAAAAAAACATTCATTTCTTCTCTGCTTTTGTTAATTTTTCAGCAACCATGAACTATACTCCTGAATTTGGTTCAAGAGGGACACACACCATCTCCATTAGCACGTTGTGAGAAACAACATTATTATTGTAATTCTTTTATATTCAAGTATTTATTTTTCCTTGGTCAGAATTATACTATTGATTGTTCAAGCTTATTGAATTGTTTTGAGATAGCATGTATGCTTTCTAGTTCCTTTCAATCCGTAATTGTTGTTAGGAACTAGAGTAAGAAGCAAAAGAATTAATTTGATCATGTAACATCCTCAAATTATAATGTCATGAAATCTCAAACATTTCTTTACTAATGTCAAGTATTGAATAATATGTCTAAGATTATGGGATTTTTTTAAATAAAAAAATTTCGGCAGAGTTTCCTTTGTTTTTTGATGTTATTAAGTTATCGACTAGACTTCATTCAATCACAATACTCAAATCTTCCACTTCGATCCAACCATCCTGGATCATTTCCCATCTCATCATACAATATTTCACATAACCATACTTCGTTGTGCTTTCTCAACCTTACATCATCAACAAATAAAACATTAACTACATATAAATACAAACTCAAAGGATTCATATTGAACTAATTATTACATTAACATGCATCCATCTTTTAAACATGCATGATTATAATTTCTAAGTATTCTTTTCGAATAGTTTGCTAATATTAGTTCCTTGCTCATACTTTCTAAATGTATAAATACCAAAAGCAAATATTTTTAGGATACATATATTAAAATCTACATATAATACAAATTACATATAAAGGAAAAGATATTACATCCCACAAAATAAACAGATTTAAACAAAAAGTCCATATTTAACGCTCCGCATCACCTCGTGAAAAACCTGTATACATAATATTAATAAGAAATAAGGAAGATAACACATTAAAAATGATAAAGTTATTATGTTCACAATTCTTCAAAATATATCAAATTATCTTTCATCACTAACTTACTACATATCAACATTAATAACCCATTCATAATTTATTAATCCTATACTTATAGGACCTCTACAACCAACACTCATTGCTTAATTTTTAATTTGGTAATTCACAATTTTACCTCAAACCCGGCTAACCCTCTTCGATAGTCAACATCCGACTATTCTCTATTAATAGCCAATCTAATCGGTAATTCCATATGAATTACTCAACATCCGGCTATTTTCTATTAATAGTCAATCTAACCGATAATTCCATACGAATTACCCAACATCTGACTATAATACAAAAAAGTTTCTTCTTCTACTTTCCCAATATCAATATGTCATAAACAACTCATAATTAATAATGCAACTTTGAATTTTTAAAGAAAGTGACGAATCACCTACCGTCTGCTCGTGATGGCTTGGCTCCTCCTGCCTGATGCCTTGCTCCTGAAACAACTCCCAAATCAATCAAATTGCACTACATTATTAATCTATTATTATTTCTCCTACGTGCCTAAATTTGAAGCATGTAATATCTTTTCTTTAATTGGGTTTTGCACCAAAATTTTCATTCATTTGTCACCTCATTTTCAACATATAGTTTTAATCAATTTTCTTATTTTAACTCACTTAAAGAATTCTTCCATGAACTATTCCTACCATTTATTCATTCATTCTTTTCACATTCTTATGATGTTTCTTCACTTGTTCATATTTTGAATACTTCAAATTTGTTCATATTTTGAATACTTCAAATAAGATAAAGAACATCATTTTCTCAAACATAAAACAATCAAAACCTCATTCCTTTATTTCCTCATCCTTAGTTACTGATGAGTACTTAAAAGTGCATTTTTATCAAGGTTTATATCATCATTTTGCACTTAAAGTATCAATATCTCCTTTACTAGAGCATGTTTTATAATAACATGTTTAATAATATAAGATACCTTTAATTTATGGTAAATGTTCATCTTAAATGCAGGCTTATCACATAAATCAAAGGATTGATTAATGAGTTTAACTACTGAAATTGAGAAGACAAAGAGAAGGTTAAGCTTAGAAAATAGATGTTGGTTCAGTCCAAACTGGAACATCATTTGGTTATTGGATCATAACTAAAGCTGCAGAACTTGGATTTAGGTATGGTTTATATGTATGAAAAGCTAAGACATAGGCCTAAAACTTTCATAAGGAGTCTAAGATTTAAAAGTGCCATTTTCGAGTTCAAATGGTAGCAACTACGGAGAAGTCAGAATTTATCCTGCAGCTCAGACACTGTTCATTGTTCAGCCCATATTTCAAGTTCTATAAGTCCAAATGTGTTGATTCTTGTTTTGTTTGAAAGCTGAGACAATTTCCCAGAACTTTCATGAGTACTATCTGTTCAAATTCTTATGTTAGCAATAATGTTTTGTTCAGACAAGAAGATAAGGATTGTCACCAAGTGAAGATATGGCCACCCACTCAACAATTAGTCATCAAATTAATAATTCCAAATTTTGGCCTATAAAAGGAGGCATTTGCCATGCATTTAGGTATCTTGTTTTCAGATCAAGATCATTTCCTTGCTTTCTTTCTTTGTAGTTTTAATGTTCTAGTTTTATTTCATGTTATAGTTTCATTAATCTCTTATTTATGCCTTTCATTTCCTTTACTATACCTATATAATCATGTTCTCCTCTTGTTTATTTATGTTTATCTTCTTCATTATGTTTAGCTAAGTTTATTATGTCAAGGTGAAAAGGTTTCACTAATGGTGTTAGGATAAGTATAATATAAACTAAATATGGACTTCAAAGATTATATCCTTAACAACTTGCTATTAACATGTCTTATCATTTTTATCTTATTAATTCTTAATATCTTACTTGTTAAATGGTTAATCTAGATTTGTGTTGTATAACACTTGTTACAATAAATGCTTGACACTTTCATACTCAACCGTACGGTATAACCTACACACGTGCTATGAAAGGAACTTGATTTATTGTTAACATAAGTTAGCATCATGAATTCCTGACAATATTTAAAAGTTTGGTGTTACTTGAATAAGATAATTAATATGATCATGTTAATAATTTATAATGAGCTATTAATGACAAATCATCCGATTGGAACATCCTTTGTGTGTGATTTCCAGTTGAGTAATAAAAAGAGTTTATATTATACTTATTTGAAATACCATTAGTGGATCCTCTAACCTTGACAATTGTTTTTATCATTGTTTAATCTTCACATTAATCTTACATCTCTAAATTCTCTTTAACTCATTATTATTATTATTATTGTCGCACGTCACTCGCGCGACATCGGCTGGCGATTTTTTTTATCGTTTTTTTTATTTGATTCGTTGGAGTCGCCACCTAGTATTTTGGTCACTAGGAACCCTAACTGGTCTTAGAGATTTGGTACGGGGACTGGTTGCGTAAAGGGAAGGTATTAGCACCCTAAATACACCCTACCTAAGGTAAGCTGCATTGTTTTATTGTCTGATAAATCTAAGGTCTTATCATGCTTTCTAGTTGTTGGTCCGTCTATGGTTTAAGAAAAGTCCTCCTCGGTAAGGAGATCCTTATCTTATCGGGTAATTTTGACGTCAACAAAAAAATTTAATATCCGGAATATGTCTTACATATAAGATCATAACCCTAGATATTAAAAGAAAACGAAATAATTTTTTTGGAATTTTTGAAATATTGGCCTAGTTCTCGCGACTTTAATAAACTGGTTATTAAAGCCAAAATGCATGCCAAAATCATATTTTTGAAATTTTCTTTGTTGTATTCAAATACAATATGATTTTTTATTATTATTATTTTTGAGAGACTTGGCTGTATGCATAAAAACAAAAACATTTTTTTATGTCTTGACGAAAACTGGGTATTTTAATACCGGATTTGTATCTTTACAGTATAAAAATAAAAACCAATATTGATCAAAATGCAGTAAAATATTTGCAGAAAATCACAGATTTTTTGAGATAAATTTTGAAGATTTTTTTTCTCTCTTTTTTTTGGGCTGGGCCCAGCCCGGCCCATGTGGCTGGGCTGGACCCAGCAGGCCCCAGCCGGGTCAGTGGCCTAAGCCAGTGACCCGACTGCCTTTTAAACGCAAAGCGTGCGTGAATTGTACAGCCAGGATGTAATTAAATTACATCTGCATAGTGTTTGTGGAATTATAAACGGAAGGAGAAGGAATGAAAAGCTTACCTGGTTCACAGCCGCTGCATGGTGAAATTCCTCCTGAGCTTGTAATTGGGATTCTGGGAAGAAGCTTTGATGCCACTCCCTGCGTCTGGCTTCCTTTCTGTTCTGTCTTCCCTTCGTGTCCGTCTCTTCTCCTCTCTCTGCGTCTGGTTCTCTCCCTCTCTCTGTTTCTTTTCTTAGTTCTTCTCTTATTCTGGCCATCAAACTTCAATAATTATGCAATTAGTCCTTAATTGGCCATCAAACTTCAATAATTATGCAATTAAGCCCCTAATTTGATCAAATCAACTCTTCAAAATTATAATTGGACCCCTGAACTTTAATTTCTTCCAATAAAAGCCTAAATTGACTTAAGAAATCAATTTTCTTGCAATCAAACCCTCCATAAATTCAATTAAACCTTGGATAAAATTTCATTGAGTCCATAAACATCTGATTTTGGACTTTTCTTCCTTAACTTGAATTTTATTTATCAATAGGGCTCTCATCAGTAAAAAATATACTGTTAAATTTCAACATTTTGCATTTTTTAACCTTCTCAACGAATTTTATCATTTTTTCAGCATTCCAATCCTTTTCTCGCACCTATTATTTTTTGGATTTCTTTCGAATATTTTTTGATATATTTTTTTGTATTTTCTCATTTTCAAATTTTTTTTTGTGGGAACCCAAAAATGGGTAACAACAATTATTGTTATTGTTATTATTATTTATAATTTATATAGTTAACCTCTCTGTGGTTCGACCCCGGTTTTGCTGTGTTATTTATTACTTCGACACTCATACACTTGGGATAGGACATCAATATTTTGATCGTGTCATTTACAAGTTCATTTCTTCAAACTTATTCAATTTCTTTCTTAACTACTACTTATATTCACTATTTCTATACTATTTTACCTCAATTCCATCATGTTTACTAGTTTTCTCAAAATCTCTAAATTCTCATAAGAACTCTAATTTAAAAGGTCAAGAATATAAGAAATTAAATCAAATTTAATTGTTATTGTTTGATAACTTACTCAAATAAACTCAAAAACACTTCACTCAAGTAAGAATCTTAATTTTTCATGCTTACAAATCTAAGTTCTCCCAACTTCTCTTCTCCTCCTAGTGTGGCCAGCCCTCCTCTCCTTTGTTATATCTTCTTTCATTTGATTCTTCCTTAATATATTGCTACAAGTCTTTCAATCTTACAAGTTTCAAAGCTCTCTCTCACTTTTTCTTGTTTTTCTCTTGATTTCTAACGTTCTTCTCTTGTTTTTTTCTTTTCACATTTTATTTCTACCCAATCAGCAGCTTATAACAGAAAAGGAGAGCTGATTTGTTTTATTTTTAATGTCAAATAACCATTTTACCCTTAATGAGTTTTTTTGCTTCTATTTGACAGTCCTTATTTTTTTGCTAACACTAACGAGTTCCGTTAATTGTAAAATTTTAAACAGATTTTATTCAATGTATTTTAAGGTTGCTCATAAAATTTCAGCTCAATCTGATGGTCGAATTGAAAATTATGTCCAATAATGTAAAACTAGTCAAATTGTGATTTTTCGTCAAATTTTTGAATTTCTCTAAAAATTCTAAAATTTTAACCCAAGCTAAAGCATAATATTATAAGGCCCCATGCAAATTTTCTGAATTTTCTTATAACCCGATTGAGAGTTATGAATTGTTTTTTGTTTTACATGAAACTAGTCAATTTATGATTTTTCGCCTAGAGGTTTTACAGATTGCTGCAACTCTCATCTTGATTTATTAGAGAAGAATAAACTAAGTGAAAATTGACAAGCTTTTGAACGTTTGCTTAGAATAAATGCATAGATTTTATTCCTAAGACCACTTCCGAGTGAACGAAAATTGCTTTCAATATTATATTCACTTGATGGTAAGAAATTGATTAGAGAGCTTTTTCTAATTAATATACTTGTAATCTCATCGATTTTCCTCAGTTTTAAGGGATATCGAATTTATTTGCTTCATGTGAAGGAATATTTATTTTACTTTGATGATCAACAGATTTATAGGAATGGATGTGTGGACCCTTGAAATGATTTAACGACATCAATTTATTATTTTTAGAATTATTGTTTCCTGAATTTTTCATTGAAATCGCCCATTCTTTCTCATTCAGTATACTGTAAAAAGATTAAACGAAATTTCCCTTGGGTTTGACCTAGTTTTCACGATCATACTATAAATTTATTTTGTTTGTGATAGTTAAATTAAAATTATATTTTGGTGGTTTTGACAACCAACCATCTAACAACTACTATAGATAGGGTTTGTCCTAAAAAAATCTATAAGATAAACAAGGGCTTTTGAAAAGTATCATTTATTTAAGCCACTAATATAAGCACATTTGGAAGAATACCACAACAAATATTATAAAAAGAAATAAAGTTCTTCTCACAACAATCAAGAAGGCAGAGGGGCAAGTTTGTCTCAAACCCTTTCAGACAACTATTTTTTTTTTAGATCTTTCTTCACTGTTTTTTTTTCCACTGGTGTTGAGTTGAGAGGCAGGTTCCTTTATTGAGAGGTTTCTTGCTCGCTTGAAAAAGAGGTTGAATGGTTCTTTGTGTTCTGTCTATTGTGTGTTTCATGGAGAGAAAAGGTTGAAGTCTGTCATAACCCAATTTTTGACCTTTTTTATTTTAATTAATATTATTATTTTATTTACTGAAAAAAATAAAATAAAAAAAATGATGGAAAAATAATAATAATAATGATGGAAAAACAAGTAAAATGAAATAAATGAAGAATGAATTAAAATTCGGGTTAAGGGCAAAATGATTGAAAGTTTTGGGGTTTAATTAAACTTTGAAATTAATCTAATTAAGCTTGAAATTAATTTAATTAATCAAATTAAGGGTTTAATTGGAGGATTGACAAATTTTTAGACTTAATTAAGCTTGAAATTAATTTAATTTATCCAATCAAGGGTTTAATTGGAGAATTGATAAGTTTTGAGACTTAATTAAGCTTGGAATTAATTTAATTAATCCAATCAGGGGCTTAATTGGAGAATTGATAAGTTTTAGACTTAATTAGACTTTGGATTTAATTAAATTAATTAAATCAGGGACTTAATTGAAGAAATATTAAAGTTTGGGGTCAAAATTACAAAATTAAAATCCAAGGATCACATTGAAAATGGCGTGCAAATGCAGGGGGCCAATTACAGTTTGAACTAGGGGCTTAATTACAAAACGTTTAAAACTTCAAGGGCCAAAACGCAAATAATCGTTAAACTTCAAAACGACGCCGTTTGTGGATACGCTGTTCGTCTTCTTCAACGGACGCCCGCCGCTGCCATCGCTGCTGTCGCACGTCTGAAAATCCGCGTGGCATCGGCTAGCAATCTTTTCGTTGTCGTTTGGTTTGATTTGATTGATTGGTTCATTGGAGTCGCCACCTAGTAATTTATTGAAGGCTACTAGGAAACCGGATGTACTGGTCTTGTCAGAGATTCGCGGGTAAGGGACTGGTTGTGGTTAGGGAAGGTATTAGCACCCCTAACACACTCTACCTGAGGTAAGCTGCTTCGTGAATTTGATATGTTTAAAGAAGTTTTAATAATTGTTTTTTCATCGGATATTAGAAATACAACTTACGTATAAGTTAATAATTCTTGACCGTGATCCAATCAAAATATTAAATTCTTCTTTAATCTTTACAATTTTAATAAATAAAAAGAAACATCCATAAAACAAATACAAACACACACATACACTTTCACTATATTTTTTTCTTTTCTTTTCTTTTCTTTTGTTTTTGTTACATCCATACTACAAATAATAAAAATTCAATACTAAAAATAAAATTACACAAACAATTTAAAATTACAAAACAGCCCCTAAAACATCCAAAGGCTTCTGGAATATGCAGGAACAGTGCACGGGAACAGTGGTGGCGCGTCTTCTCCACGCGCCACCGTCACTGGCGGCGCGTGGGTGCACGCGCCGCCGCAAGAACAACCCAGTAACAGGGGTGGTCTGGATCGACTTCTTCCCCTCTTCTTTTCCTCGCCGGCGGTGAAGATCACCGTCACCTACAACCAAAAGAAAACGCACAAGCAGTCGGTTTTAGTTATTTTTTAAATCTGTTTTCCTCTGCTTTCCATCCTTGTCTGCTTCACTTTCTTCTTTCTCAGGTATGTTCTTGGGGCTTCGCCGTCTTCTCCTCTGCTTCAGGTACTTGGGCGGCGGCTGGTGGAGATCTGGATCGGTCTGCGATGGCTGCGGGTTGTCGCTGCTGGTTGAAGAAGGCGGGCAGCTCTGGCAGATGAGGAAGGGACGGCACCTGTGGGCATGCTGCTGGAGAAGGGCTGTTGCTGGTGGCCGGTTTGTGGACGGCGCTGATGTGGAAGGGGAGCGTGAAGGCTCTCTGGTTTGGGAAAACCGATGGGTCGGCTGAGAAAAGGAAATGAAAGTGGAAGGCGATGGAGAGGGAAAAGGGAGGCTGATTTGTGAGGGCGAAGAGAGAACCGAGGGGTGGTACTGTCGGTGGATGTGGAGGTTCTGGTTCGGGTCTGTAGGGGATAGTCGGTGAAGGCCGGCGATGGGGCTGTTGGGGTCGGCTGTGAGAAGGACAAAATGGTTTTGGGGGTTGTGAGAGGGACAAAATGGTTTTGGGGCTGTGAGAGGAGAAGGGGAGCTCTGGTTTCTGTAGGGGTGTGGCTGAGAGAAAAGGAAATGGCGTTGGGCAGCTGTGGAGAGGCAGGTTGGCTCTGGTTTCCAAAGGATGAGCGGCCAAAGGGGGGGAAGGGCCCCTTTCCAATGGCCGGGGGGTCCTTAGCTCTCTAGTCCTGGGAGAGCAAAAGCCAAGGACCCCGGGGGCCGGCGGCTGCTTCGGTGAGTGGGCAGAAAGAGTTAGGTTTTTAGGGATTTTTGTGGTTTAGGGTTTTTGGTGGTGTTTTTTTCTAATGTTTCAAAATTACCCTCCCTCCCTTTGTGTGTGTTGAAGACCAGTATTTATAGGCAAAAATGTTGCTAGGTTTTCAAACTTGGTCCCTCATCTTCTGTCTTTTTGTAAATTTTGATTTTTCTTATTTTTTTGTATTTTTTTTTAAAACAAGCGACATCAACATCGACTCAATGAGGAAAATCAATGATTTTAAAAATAATGCGTTAAAAGTTGAACGCGTTCCAAACATATTTGAAAATTTAAATTCTTTTAAGACGATGCTAAAAATTCTAAAATGATGCGAATATATTAAAAAAAGTATTTTTTTGGATTTTCGATGTTTTTCTCTATTTTTTGGATTTTTCTGAAAAAATATCAAAACATGGGTCAAAAATTGGGTAGCAACAGCTGCCATTACACCTGCAATCAATGGTTGGAAGAAACGGATTGTTCTCTGGCTATAAAAGCCAGAGAACGAAAGGAAAGGGGAGGAGGAATCACAAGGAGGAGAAAAAGCGACAAACGAGAGAAAAAGAAAAACTGGGGGACGGGAGGAGAAAAAAAGAGCAGAACTGGAAAAAAACAGAACCGGGGAAGAGCAAAATTTGTGCCTCTGTTTCTTCTAAAAGAAACAGGGGCGCTCGGCGCCGTTCCCTGGTAAGCCAGAGAAGGCCATAGAGAAGGAAACAAGTAACTCAGGGGGCACCACCTTACTTCATATATCATCGTCTTCGTCTGTCTCTCCGCAAACAATAAACGAACAGAAGCATACCGGAGGGAGCATAGAAGATCGATAAATACTAGAAGCACGGGGACAAACCATTCACAGAGTAACAAGAACGAAGAAGAAAGAAGGAGAAAAGCGTTCAGCAGGCCATTCTTCCTTACGTTTTCGTTCTAAAAATTACCAGAGACAAGAAACCAAGACCAGGAGAGAAAGCAAAGGAGGACAGAAGGGAAGAACGAGGCGTTGCCTAACCAGTGCACCAATCACCCACAGCTTTGTCTTCGTCATCAAGCATCAGACCAGGTAAGTTCATCCTTTCCCATTCTGCAATTTAATTCATTAGACATGGTAGCTTTGAATTATAATTAACCCCTTTACTGCACTGCACGCGTCATGCGTGCTGTTGTTTTGTCCAGCCGGGCCACTGGCTTGGGCCAGTGGGCGGGCTGGGCTGGCTGGGTCTAGCCCAGCCCATGTGGGGTGAGTTGGGCCCAGCCCAAAAAAATAATAATAATAAAATAAAATAAAATAAAAAATAAAAAAAAACAGAAAAGTAAAAAAGGTAGAAAAAAATATGCATGCATAAATAAAAATAACATAAATTTATTGGTTTATTCACTAACGCCAGAGTCAGGAATAAAAATACCGGTTTAAATTTATATTATTTTTATTCATTGTATTTTATTTAGCTAGAAAAATAAAAAATATTTGCATGCGTAAAAAATAATTTTTTTTATGTGAATATTCATTGGCGCCAGAGTCAAGAATATTATAAGTAAATTATCACAGTATAAACTAATAAACATTTAAAAATTTAAGACGAAACTAGCAATGCAGCCTGCCTCAGGCAGGACGTTTAAGGGGTGATAATATCTTCCCTTTTACGTAACCAGTCCCGAACCATAGAATCTCTGTTGACCAGTTAGGTTTCCTAGTGACCATAATACTAGGTGGCGACTCCTTAAACAAGATATTTTCCCCTAAAAGAACATGGTGCCAGAAACCAGTTCTTTTTCCACAAGATGAGAATTATTTTGTGGGCCGCCGAGATGTCGGATGCGACAAAGTCTTGGGATTTGATGCTAGAAATTTTGTGATTTGCAGGAATTCCATAGTTTGATTTCCAAGAATTGGGAGCTGGAATTGGGAGATTGGTATCTGGACTTGTTTACTTGGGATTGCAATTGCAAACTAGAAATAAATTGCTGGATTTTAGGGTTTAATTGATTGATTAACTTGGATTAAAATGAATCAATTAAAGATAATTGGACTGAAATGGAATTAGTTGAGCTGAATTGATTGGAATGAAACAAACAGCACTGAAATGAATTTAAACAAAAAGTCAATTGGTCCCCTTAGTATTTAATATTTTTCATTAAAGCTCTTGGCTTTTGAATTTTTGAATTTCGTTCAAATGTTTAATTTTGAGATTTCTTTCAATTTTCAATTTTAATTTAGTTTCTAGTTTCCCAAAATTCTTTACTTTCATATATTTTTTTTTAAATTGTGTCTCTAATTGAATCGATTTATTCCTCTAGATTTATTTATTTGTTGCAAATTCATCATTGATTCTTTAAATATTTATTTTTAAACAAAATTGACTCAAAATTTTAAATTACTTTATTCCATTAAGTTTTTAATTGACTTTTATCTTGGCTATTTGTTTCAAAATCAATTTTGAACTTCAATCTTAGCCAAATTAAATCAAATTAAGCTCTTTTAACAATGTCTTCTTCAATTAATCCTTTAATTATGACTTAAAAATTCTCAAACTCATTTTTTCCCATAATACTCAATTTTTTTTCCCATAAAATTAACTAAATTTACTACCTAGTAAGACATTTTTTTTATTTTTCTATTTTTTAAAAAATATATACAAAAATGGAGGATGGAAAATTAGGCTATGAAAAAAAAAAGGTTCTAATGGAGAGCAGGTAAAATGTTATCCTACGGTATTTTGTGGGGGTATTTGGAATGCAAAAACAAATTGTTCTTTGAGGATAGACTGCTGGATTGGAATAAAATGTTTGAGCTTGTTCTTCGTCATTTGTCTTTTTGATTGAAGGCTATGGATGCTAGTTTTTCTTATACTAGCTAGGAATGATTTATTTGGATGGTATTATGAAATAATCAAATAAATGATGATCTAGAACTCTTCACTTATTTCTTTTTTCATTTATAATCAAATAGAAAAGAGAATTTTTATTTTCCTGTGAATAGAAAAGAGAGGTGTAATACTTAATTATGATCATTCAATAAAAAATATGATTTTGTTTAAGCGAAAAACAAAATTTAGACTCTCTGGAAGTATAGGTTTTATGTTTATTTTCGAAGGTCCATATTTTCTTTTAGCAATGTTCACGGTTTTTTTATTTAATTTTTCTTTTTTGCAGAACTGCATTTATGAACTGCTTTTGAGAATGTTTTAATTAAACAATGAAAAAGGAAAAGGTTGATTGCTTTTCTATTTTGATTTCTGTATGTTTTTGTTTCTCGCAACTAGTAGAATATGTTGAGCTATATTGTTTATATTTTTGTATTTATTCTTCATATATGTTTTATTTTCTTTATTTAAATATTTTTTTAGGATTTTCTGAATTTGAAATCAAAAGAGAAGAAGGAAAGATACAAATGAAGGGCGTAAAAAATCCAAACAAATTAGAGCCAAAGCTGAATGAAGTAGCTAAAGGCAGAGGTGAGCAAAAAAACAAAAAAATTGATTAAACCGAGAAAACCGGAAAAAAATAACAAAAAAACTGAACCGTGAAAAAAACCGATTAAATCGATTAAAATTTTCAAAAAACCAACCGGTTCGGTTTTATAAGCCTGAAAACAAAAAAACCAAACCGAACCCAAACTGAAAAAAACCCAGAAAAAAAACCGAGCCAAACCGGTTTTTGTTAAAAAAACCGAACCAAACTGAAACTGGTCGGTTTGAACAACAAAGGATTATTTTGATCATGATTCATCTCTTTATATACCTTTTGTATTATTTTAATAAATTCATCCCTTTCCTTTTGCTCATAATCTTTCCTTGGAATTTATTTCATCTGAAAACTAAAAAGAAGATGAACCACAAAGAATTCAAAGCCGGAAAAGGAAAGGAAGCAAATAGGAGAAAATAGAAAGAGTGATATGGTAGTGAATGGTCATACCTTTACCACGAGACCAACATTATAATATACTATCAATATTAATAAATAAATCATACTTATCTAATTAAGAAAAAGAATTATATTGGTTGAAATATTAATAGAGAAATTATAATTTTTTTTAAAAATATACTTTATATTAATGAATCTTCAAATATAGGCTAATTAATCCCGTTTATCCTTATTTTTATTCACACACCATATAAAATCCTATATATCATTAAATAAACCACTTAAATCACTCTTAAACTATATTATACTACATAGGTACTTTATTTTGGCTATCTAAATTCTAAAAATACTTTTAAAAGCCCAATAAGAATGAAAAAACTGAAAATTAAACCATATTTAAATTACATCAAATTCAATACATTGAATCCTTATTTAATTTTTTATATGTTTTTTTAATATTTTGGGAAAATATTGATAATATTGAAAAACTAAATACTTATTAAAATAAATCATGAATAAAATTTGTAACATGTATGATTGAATAATATTGAAAAATAATATTAACATAAAATTAAAATAAATTGAAAAATAAAATATTTATTAATTACTAAATATTCATGTATGTAGTGTTAATTTATATTTATAACATCTATAATTGAAAAATAAGAGAAAATATCATAATAATATATACTTAAGTTAAAAAATTTTGCATTTTGTATTCTTAAAAATTATATTTATTTGTCTTAACTATTAGTTATTAATTATTTTGATTATCAAAATTCTAAAAAGGCTTAAAAATGAGCCATCCAAAAGCATCAAATATTAAAATTCTTTAAAAATTATATCAAAACTCATGAAATCTACAAATTAAATTCTTAGATAATTGCATGTTGGATTTTTCTTTATTATTGCCTTAGTTTAGATTTTTCTACTTTGAATAAACTCATAGAATAAAAAAAAAAGCAATATTTTTATAAAAAGTTTTATTCATGTTGTTGTTAAATTATTCTCATGTTACATATAAATGAAATAATTTAAATTTAAATGGTTAATGATAACATAAAGTGAAGTGAAATATTTTTAGTAATTATTATTCTCAAGTGTTATATATTTATCCTAAATATTAATTTTTAGATTCAATGGAGAATTCAATTTTAGTCCCTAATTTTTACATTAGGCAGTTAAATATTATTTTATATGATTGACAAATTAAAACTTCTTTACAATTATGAAAACTTTTATAGAATTCTTTAAAAAGAACACATGTTTTTTAAATAAATAAAGAAAACTACCTTATTCACTTATAATTAATTTAATTTGAACTATTTATTAAAAAATTAAAAAAGTGTAAATTATTTGAATAATATATGGAAAAATCATATGAAAAACAAAAAAAGTATGTCTTGGATGAAATAGCTTGTCTTTTCCCAGGGGTGACATTTTGGATTGGATTTAAATTTTTACATGAGATTTTCGACATCTAGTTCAATAGGGGACCCTCTTTGCTGGTGTATCTTCTACATGGATTTCCTGAAATAAGACACAGAAGATCTTGTTTGGATTTTTTTTTTGTTTGGATTTTTTTATATATATATATATACATTTTAAAATTTCTTGTTTTATTTAAGATTTTATGTTTTTTCATTTATGTTTTAGGATTTTGATATTATTATCTAATAGTAGTTGGTTTTCTTGTCCTTTTTTTTTAAAAAAAATGATATATTGAAAAGGCTAATTAGAATATATCAAAAAACAATAAACAAGGAAAAGGAAAAATAAAGTAAAAAACAAAAGAAGACAAAAACGGAAAGCGGATAAGAAAAAATAAAAAGCCAGCATATGCAGATAAAAAAAAAAAAAGGGACATTAGTACTGAAGGAGCTAATGCATTATGCTTTAAAGCCTTCATTTGGTGTTGTTAGACCAACCTTTAATTTGACCCAAATTAATTTTTTAACATGATTAAAATTTTAATTTTTCTATGATTAAATGAATTTAGCCTATTAAAAATTTAATTATATCTCTAGACTTAATTTTTATATAAATCCGTCAATAAATCATATAATTTGACCTTAAATCTGCATTGTCTCTCTAGTTTTAAGTACAATAAGGTATGTTTAGGCTCCAACTTTTATCCAAAATTTCAACTTGATTTTCCTGTATATATCTGGAACCTTCCTCATCCAACTTTTGCCAAATTATTGGTCTTTTTATTATTATTGCTTTTGTTTTTTGTTTTTTTTTTAATTTTTTACAAGGAAAAAGGTAAAAATTGAGGAATAACCCAAAAATAGGTTATGACACTTGTTAAAGGGAAACACCATATTGGGATTTCAGGTTGACCAAGTTGTAGACAAAGATTTTCATTATGGTTGAAAGGGAATCACTAGATTGAGATTTCAATTTAACCGAGTTGCAAACAAAGATTTTGGTTTTGGTTAAAGGGAATTACCAGAATGGGATTTTAGGTTAATCAAGTTATAGACAAAGATTTTTGTTTTTGTTATAGAGAATCATCAGATTGGAATTTCAAGTTAACCGAGCTATAAATTATTTGATCATAATTCTGGTTGAAGAAGATTGTTGCAAAGATAGAGTTTTAAGTCAACCAAACTAAATGCTTTTAGAAGATTAGTTTTGAAGAACAATTCGTTTATCTTTACAAACTTATTATGCAAAGCACTTAACAAGTCTTTGCTCCGTAAGTATTGTAAAGAGATGGCATATGTTGTTACCCTTTTTTTTGGGCTCCACAAACAAAAAAAATAAAAAAATGGAAAGAGAAAATACAAAAAATATATATGTTAGTGAGAAAAATATACTAAAACGCCCAAAAGATCACCGAAGATTGGTTGAAGAGGATAAAATATACAAGATTGAAAAAATTGACAGTGTATTTTTGACTGATGAATGCCTTATTAGTAAAGAAAATTTAATTTGAGGAGAGAAATTAAAAATTGGATGTTTAAGGACTTAATTAGAATTTTTCAAGGTTTAATTGAATTTATTAACTGCTTAATTGCAATAAAAATTAATTTTTTGAATTTAATATAGGCTTTAAAGGAAGAAATTAAAGTCTGGGGGGATTGAATCAAGGGCTAAGTTGAAGAAATTGAAAGTTTGTTATACAATTAAGGATTAAAATGCATAAATTTAGAACCAAGGACCGAAATGAAAAATATGGTCAACTTAGGGGCTGACAAATGAGCTTAAAGCCAATTAAGGGTGCATATGCCACAATTGGCAAAATAGCGACATAATTGAACTTTTTCAAATCCTAAATTAAAAACTCTAATCTTAACCAGATGACACATCATTCAGACTCAAAGAAGAGAAGGTGAGTGACATGTCTTTCAAACGATTTGGCCTTTGTTTTTGACAGTTTTGGCTAATCGAGTTGGCAACTTCAAATGCCTGAATGTGAAGCTATAAACCTCCAAATGGAACAAGATTAGACTCACATGAAAGGTGTGCATCCTCTCAACCAAATTCAAGTGGTCTCAAGTGATGATGACATCAGAATTACTTTGACGAGGCCTCGAAAGTAGGCTATATTTTGGCTAATCGAGTTGGGAACTTCAAACGCCTGGATGTGGAGCTATAGGCCTCCAAATTGAGCAAGGTCGTATTCAAATGAAAGATGTGTGTCATAACCCAATTTTTGACCATTTTTATTTTAATTATTATTATTATTTTATTTACTGAAAATGATAAAAAATGATGATAAAAAAAATAATTATTATTATTATTTTATTTACTGAAAATGATAAAAAATGATGATAAAAAAATAATAATGATGAAAAACTAGTGAAAATAAAATAAATGAAGAATGAATTAAAATTTGAGTTAAGGGCAACATGATTGGAAGTTTTGGGGTTTAATTAAACTTTGAAATTAATCTAATTAATCCAATTAAGAGTTTAATTGGAAAATTGATAAGTTTTTGGACTTAATTGGCTTGGGATTAATTTAATTAATGAAATCATGGACTTAATTGAAGAAATTTCAAAGTTTAGGGTTTAATTGGGGTCCAAATTGCAAAAATTAAAATCCAAGGACTAGCTTGAAAATAGCACCAAAATGCACGAATCCAATTACATTTTAACTAGGGGCTTGATTGCAAAATTACAAGAATTACAAGGACCAAATTGAAAGCAGCCTTTAGAACTGGAAAACGGAGTCGTATTGCAGCGACTGTTCACCGTCTTCTTGCTCTGCAACGGCTCCGCCATTAAGGCAGAGACGTTTCATCCATTGGCAGTAATGCTTACGTTTGATCATGGAAGGCGACCAGTTACAGGGCATTTAGGAGGCGATCGTTACAGCGCCAATCGATCTCTGGCCTTATAAAAGCTGGGCAAAGGCAAACTCGCAGGGGAGCACGAACCAAACGAAGAAAAACTAGGAGAGAAAAGAAGGGAGAAAAGAACAAAATCGGGGCCGAGAACCAGAGAAAAAAACGGAGAAACAGAACTGAGGGACTGAAGGACAAAAAAAAAACGCAGGAGCGCAAATAGAAAGGAACAAGAAAACAAAGGAAGACGAACAACACAAGAAGACGAAGAAAACATAAACAGGGGAAACCAGAGGGGCAGACGAAAACAGAGAGGGAGTGAACCTGCAAAAGGGAGTATCACCAAAGGAAACAAAAAAACAGAGGAATAAACTCAAAGGCAGGGAAAGCAAGAAAATAGCTGGTTGATCAGCAACCGCGCGCCTTCGCCTCCAGTAGACCAGGTAAGAGACTTCTTCTTTTGCATTATTTCAAGTGTCTTTTACACTATGCAAGTGAATTTTAATTCACTTGCACAGCGCAGCAACACGCGTGCGTTAGCGCAAGCATGCTGCTGAGCCCAGCCGGGCCACTTGTTTGGGCCAGTGGCCGGGCCGGGAACTCAATGCCCTATAACTCATCTTAAAGCATACTGTAACAAAATGGCTGAGGTGGTTGAAGATGAGAAATTGCTGATTCATTTCTTTCAAGACAGCTTAAGTGGCACTACCCTCACTTGGTATATGCGGTTGGACAATACCAAGGTTAAAAAATGGAAGGATTTAGTTGATGCCTTCATGAGGCAATTTAAGTTCAACATAGACGTGGGCTCTGATCGGTTAAGCTTGCAAGCTATGGAGAAGAACAACAAAGAGTCCATAAGAGAATACGCCTGAAGATGGAGTGAGGTAGCTGCACAAGTTAATCCTCCCATGTTGGAAAAAGAGATGATCAGTTTATTTTCCAACACCTTTAAAGCTCTGTACTTTGAATACTTCGTTAGAAGCTCTGCACAACATTTTACTGACCTGGTTGTTATAGCTGAAAGGATTGAACAAGCCATTGGGTTAGGTAAAATTGCTGATCCGACTGAAAAGAACAGTTTCATCGAAAAAGGAAAGGACAATGAAGGGGGTTGCCAAGGCACTTACCATTCCTATAGTTAATTTCTTCGCACCGACTCCCAGATATTAACTGTTTTGGAGATAAAGCTATGGTGATAGTAGGTCGAGAATGGTCTGCATGTGACTGCAACTAAGTGTTGAAAAGATGCCTTTGTTGAGGAGAATGAATGATTGAAAGATTCCAGAAATTCCAATCAATGATCATTAAATGTTTAGCCCCTTTATGTGTTTCCATGCCAGTATTCATAGCCTAAGATGTTGCCATAAGTTCTTTTTTGTTGAACTTCTTTTCCAAAGCTT
>Ga0325405_1001633_pt1 | contig 22901 bp, 18 predicted proteins | sample PopdelMetagenome_21_FD_205663 | JGI IMG/M metagenome (GOLD analysis project Ga0325405, IMG submission 205663) | Populus deltoides microbial communities from Bellville, Georgia, United States - Xylem-Control-R2 | ecosystem: Host-associated > Plants > Phyllosphere > Stem > Wood/Secondary xylem...
GAAGATGTTAGGGGCTTTATGAGGTCCTTTATTATTTTAAGTTGATGATTAAAGGTAGGATGAGAAGTTATATATAATTAAGTAATTTAAGAACACAAGTAAATAACCAATTATAAAAAAAAATAAAGGACAACGTTCTTATCTAAGACTTCTCTAGTAGGCCTCTTACTTAGCCTTTTGATCAAATTGTAAGAGGTTTTTCTTTTATTTTTTTTACCATACGATTTCTCATCAAAGAAGATCTTTACTATTTCTTCTAAGAGGTGTAAAGATAGTCTATAGTCTTTTTATATAAGAAGGGATATCTTAGATGATAGCTCATAGTAGGGGAAAAGTCTCATATATTAAAATAAGTAAGGTCATGTTTAGCTATCTTAATATGTTTTTCCATTTTTTTTATAAGTTATTAAAATTTATCATGTCTATACCAGCCTTGTTCACAATATAGTTATTCTATCTTTGACATTTGAGTCAATTACTAGCTCACAATATAGATCCTTGTATATGAGAATACTCCTTTAAGCTTCTATATTTTCTTCCCTATTAGTGTCTAATATTTGGTACTTGGAAAGTAAGACCTATAAGGGATTTATTCTTATAGAAGCAAAAAAAAGACATCTAAACATCAATCCTTTTGGTAAGATATATAAAGGTTTTTATGTACCTTTTGAAGGAAAGGTTCTGCAAGAAGCTTGGAGTAGACTATTTTCTATAAAAATAGAATCTAGATTTAGAATTGTGTTTTAAAATAGAAAATGGATTGTGCTTGTACCCATTATAGGACTCTATAAACATTACCATTCATCATGAAAGTATGATCTTTTCATCTAACTAGTGCCTAAACCCATGCTAAAGCCCATGCCTATATATATGATGTGTTGAGCCAAGCTAAGTGAGTGCACATATGTGGCTTAAGCCCAAATCCCACCTAGACTAAGGTCTCTCCCTTTAAAAAACTTTGGTACCCTACGGTTCTAATTTTCACTCTTTAACTTATAAGTTATAATAAAATCTTATAATATTTTAATGCGGGATTAAGGGTTCTCGGGCTTAAGATAACATGCCAAAAAAGGATTCTTTGAACTTTCCTTAGTGAAATGATTTCCGATTTATTTGGCTAATTAGTGAACATGATATCTTGAATTATTTAACCTCTTATACAAACCAAGATAATAGTACTCATATAGTTTTCTACATAACTATTTCCTTTAGTTCTCATTGTTGTGTTCATTTTAGCCCTTAACAACTTTGAAATTCAATAGTGCTTCAAAGAATTTAGTCTTTTCAAAATTTTCAAAAATATTCTCACTCATATAAGTGATTTTAATTAAGATATTTTTCTATACTCCACTTGGTATACCAATATATAAAAAATACTAAGAGCACAACTTACATTTTATCACACTACGACTAATGCCATTTTTATTATAGAAATAGGAAGGCAATTATACCGAGAATGTCACATGACTTATTTTTTCCTTTGAACCTAAATCTTAGGATCTCCAGTCAACTAGATAAAGTTACTATCATTATATATTTCCATCTTTAAAGGCTTTAAACTCATTTTCCTTGATGAATTATATATAATATCTCTCGATAAACCTTTAGCTAATGGATCCACAATATTTTTCTTTTACTTTATATAATCAATTGAAATAATCTCATTCAAGAATAAGTATTTAACAATATTATGTGTATGAATTATATGTCTAGACTTACCATTATACATACTATTTTATGCCATTTCTATTGCTCATTGACTATTGTAATGCACATAAATTGTTAGCACTAGTTTTGGCCAACATTGAATATCATATAAATTTTTTTAAAGCCACTCGACTTTCTCTCTGGCTTTATCAAGAATGATAAACTCATATTCAATCATAGTTCATGCGATACAAGTTTGCTTAGAGGATTTCCATGATATAACAACTCCATTAAGTGTGAGAACATATCCGTTAGTGGATTTCAAATCCTTAGTGTCAAATAACTAATTTGCATCACTACACCCTTCTAGTATCACTAAGTATCCCATATAATGTAACCTATAGTCTAAGGTGTATCTCAAATATTTGCGTACCCTATTGAAAGCTTTCTAATGTTCCATACTTGGATTATTTATAAATCTACCCAACTTGCTAATAGAGTATGCTATATCATATCTTGTGTAATTTATAAAATATCAAGCTCCTAATTATTCAAGAATATTATTGGTGTATTCTCTCATATTTATTTTTAGATAGATGAACACTTATGTTTATTAGTGTCTTCATAATGCTATTTCACTTTTATAAACTTTGACAATAATTTTCTCAATATAATAAGATTGATACAATACCAATCCATCAAATATCATAGTAATTTTTATTTCTAGTATGACATCTGCAACACACAAGTCTTTCATGTCAATTTTATTGGTTAATAATTTCTTGATAGACTTCATCATATAGTTGTTTTTCTTCTTTCTAAAATTTGCATATCGTCCATATAGGGACATATAATAACATTACATTTAACTATGTTTTTTACATAAATACATTTATCAATTTCATTGATTTTAAACTCATTTGACAACATAATCTTGTCTACTTTTTTAGTGTTTGTTTCAAACTATGTAATGACTAAAAAAGGTTATAGACTTTCTTTTTTTATCCTTTAACAACAAACTCTTTAGGTTGTTCTATATAAACCTTCATGTTAATCCCTGTTTAAAAAAGTTGTTTCTACATTCATTTGATGCATTTCAAGCTTGTTAATAGTTATGATGATTATTGATATTTGTATAATAGTTATTCTTAGCACAGGTAAATATATATCAAAATAGCACATATTTTTTATTGTTTGAATCATTTAATAACAAATCTTGCTTTTTTATTTATCAATAGTTCCATTAATTTTCATTTTTATTTTAAAGATCCACTTATAATCTAATGGTTTACTTTCAAGTGAAAGATTCACTAGTTTCCATGTATGATTATGTTTAATGTATTCAATTTCACTATTGACTACCTTCTTTTAATACAAAACTTTAAGATAGAACATTACCTTGAAATAGATTTGAGGTTTATTTTCTAAAACGTATTTTAAAAATCAGGACTAAATATTTTGGTCATTTTCTTCATCTAACTCCTTTTTGCTCAACTTTATCATTTTCCAATAAATGATGACTACTTGATCTTGATTTAATCATTATTTTAAGTAAATGAATTTCTTATGCTTCTTTAACTAGAATTACATCTTCGAAGAATGTTACATTTCTAGATTCCATTATTGTATTAATAGTTGATTTGTATACAAGAAACATTATGTACTATTATTGTAATCATATCCAATTAAACATAATTCATGGTTTTAGGTCCTATATTGAGCTTTTTAGGATCCGATGCTACTATTTTTACAAAATATCCCCATAATTTGAGGTATTTGTAGAAAGTTGTTCTACCTTTCCGCTATTATATGATGTATTCTCTAACTTTTTATAAGGTACTTTGTTAAATATATAATTGAAAATCAAAATTGCCTCTCCTCATAGTTTTAAGGTGCTCGCAAACTTATCAATATGACATTCATCAACTTTTTAGAGTATGATTCTTATCTTTTGTAATGTCATTTTATTTAGATGATTAAGGAGTGGTAGTTTGGTGTATAATATTATTTTGAGAACAAAATTCCTGAAAAAAAGCTTACTCTCCACCTCCATCACTATTCTTTATTTATTTATTAAGTTGGTTTTGAACTTAATTCTTGTAATGTTTAAATATTTCAAGATCCATATATTTTTTTTTATCATTTGAAGATTTGTATATTGGCTCAAAGAAAAATAGGTATAACAATACCTATTTTTTAACAATATCCAAGTGAATTATCTATAAAAATAATGTAATACCTTTTATCAACTTTAGTTCGTATAAATTTTAAATCATCAATATCCAAGTGAATTAAATCTAGAGGTTCACTATTTTTTTTAACAATTTGAAATACATTTTAGTGAATTTTGATTCTCTATAAACCTTATATTTATGATTTGTTTTTTGCAAAAACCATACTTGATAATAATTCAAGATTAATCAACCCTTATATAGAATTATAATTAACAAGTCCTATTTATCATGCCATATATTACAAAAATCAAACAAGTAAGAAAAAGAGGAATTATTATTTTTATTCATCTCATCCTTGGTCATAATAGTCATTACAAGAATTTTAAAGAGGCCATCACAAAGATACTCCTTCCTACAAATGTTCCACTTTTAGTGAGTACAATTTATCACTCTCAGAGATAATTTTAAAATAATTTTTGCTTAATAATGAGCTAGACTCTAAGTTATTCCTAATGTCATTAACATATAACACTTTTTTTTAGGATATAATGTTTTCTAGAAGTTATCTTTAGTATGAATTGACCAATGTCCAATACCTTAGGTTTTAATGAATTCCCTATATACAAATATTCAACATTTACTTCTTTGTAAGTGAAAAAAATCATCTTCTCAGCCCATACATATCTTGTTACACCATTATCAACCTACCACTACTTAGAATTATTGATCAGGTTAACTTTAAAAATAATAATGGACAAATTCATTTTTGAGACTTTATTTACGAGGTGATCAACCTCGATTACATTGGCTTAAAGAATCCTTTATTTTTTAGTGTTTCCTTAATAAACACTATTTTTTCAATCCTTGGTTTGATGTCCACTCTTATTGTAGATGAAGTATTTGCCATTGATTTTTTTGGCAATTCCCTTTCTTTTTATGGTAAGCATTTTCTTTTAGTTTTTACTGTGGTTCTTTAATGCTTCTTCAACAATGTTTGCTTTAGAGGTCAAAGTGAAAGAGTTGGATCTTCTTTTGGATAAGTTATTGTCCTCTTCTATCCTCAACCATAAAATGAGGTATTCAACTTCCATCTTTTTACTCTTATAATTAAGATAGTTCTTGAAATCTTTCTAAGATGGTGATAATTTTTAAATAATTATAGCCACTTGGAAGGATTCACTCAAAATTATTCCTTCAACATGAATATCATGCAAAATGAGCTAAAACTCTCGAACTTAGTTTACCATGATCTTTGAATTGAATATCTTGAAATATAATTTTTTTTTTACCATGAATTTTTCATACTAACATCTTTAATCTTATACCTTTAGTTCAAAACATCTCATAATACCTTCGAACTCTTGATTGAACTATAAACTTCATAAAATATATTGTTCAATCATTTCAAGACGTGTTTCTTGCATATAAAATTTCTATGATTCCATGTATCCACAACTGCCATAATATTGATATCATATTCATTATCTAACAACTTTAACATGTTTTTAGACAAGAACTTTACCAAGTTCAAAGTGATCATATAGACATCTTTTAAAGTTTAGTCCATTAAAATTTTAAAGTTTCTCACTATCGCATGTGTGCAGTGTCGCGATGATCATTCTTCTAGATCAATGTTATCAGGGTTGGTTATGGATGGAAAGGACAAGGATTTCTTATCCTATATCAGTAAAAAAGAAAAAAAGAGTCGCTACCTAGTATTATGGTTACTAATAAACCTAATGGTTTGTGAGAATCTGAGTAGGGGGATTGGTTATGCAAAGGGAAGGTGTGTCACCTCTAGTGCACCCTACCTATGGTAAGCTACTTTGTTATTTGTTCTAAGTTATGTTTCTATTCGTTAGTCTATCTAAGGTTTGAGAAAAGTTATTCTTGGAAAGGAGACTCTTATCTCATCAAGTTAAAAACTAGTCATTCTAAAGCCCCCTAAAAAAAAATCTAAAGTTTAAGAAAAGGCTTTCTTAGTAAGAAGATTCTTATCTTATCATATTAAAACCTAACTATCCTAAAAATAAGAAATTAAAATGGGGTTTTTTTTATTTGAAATTTTGTCCAAATCCTAATGGATAATTATAAACTGGATACGATATTTATTTTGAATTTTTTTTTTGTATTTTTCAAGTATGATGAAAATGCAATTTTTATTTTTTCATAGAAATATGCATGAAAATTTTAGAATCTGGTCATATGCATAAAGACCATACATATTTTTGTATTTTTTGAAATAAGGGAGTATTTTTTGAATTTTGTTTAGGATTTTTTTAAAAATTTCAGAGAATATTTTTAATACCGGGTCTGTATTTTATAATATCAGTCTACGAATCAATATTAAGAAAAAATATTGAAAAAACATATAGGGTACCTATAAGTAAATTCAAAATGGTCCCTGAATTTGTTTTTCAATTTTTTTTTGAAAATTTTAAAGGCCTATTTGCCAAACACACCCTCAGCCTAGGGGCTGAGTTGATTAGGCCTGAAGCCCAAGCTCAATCTAGTTAGTTGGGCTGATTGAAGGCTCAACAATTTTTTTTTTAAGATGATGCTGGACACAGCCTAATGGTGTGGGTTGGGCTGAGGGTCCAACCTGAAAATTACATGGTTACTAAGCTGGACCAAGAGACCATATTAATTATTTACTTGATGCAGAACATGAATAATTCATGTTCTACATGCAAGTAAAAAAAAGTGCTAAAGGTTTTAAGAATTTTGAAGATATTTTATAGCTATTATATCTGAGCATTATAAATACAAGTTATTTTAAGAATTTGACAAAGGTGATTTGCTAATTAGCATTGAACAAAATGTTTCTTTTATAGAAGGTATTATTTTCATTGCTAATAGGAATAATTATACAATATATCTATCTGGAAAGCCAATGAAGAGATTTCTAAAATTAGATGATGCTCTGCATACAATGACAACTATTATCCTTAGAAAGGTTAACAGTAATGACATATCTTCGATGATAGATACAACAAATATAAATAAAGGTAATTATAGCTATTGCATGGAAAAATCAATAGCTAGCTCATATTGTTCTTCAATAAGTTTGTAACAAGATTAAAGTCTTTCAAAATAATGGGATATCATTTTGATTTTCAAAATAATTTAATTTATTGTTTGTTCCTAGAGATTCAAGATGTAACATTAAAATGTGATTTAGTTGTTAATTCAAATAATAATGGACTTTTGTGTGGATTATCAGGAAATGTAAGAGAGACGGGTTTTCAAATTAGGCACAATGCTTTTAACCTAGGAACACTGATCTCTATAATGTCACTATATATATAAAAGAAAAAACAGAAAGGTCTTGTAAGGAAAAAAATATAGGAAAATAAATATGTTGAATCTGAAGGGCAATTTTGATGGGTTTGATGATGATATAAGTGTCTCCTTTATGGAATATAGAGTCATTGCCTCAAGTTTTTGTAATTCATAAAATGAAAGAACATCAAGTATAAAAATGGTGAGTTGTTCTTGTCAAAAGCTAGTCGAGAGATTAGTGAATACTAATGATACTTTGGGTATTACAATAGCTTAGGGAGAGGATGCATTGAAGAATCAATTTCAAGATATGGCAAATAAAAAGAAAGTGGAATGGGAAAAAATGTATAATTCCTTTACTGTTTTCTTGATGGGAAAGTAATATATTTTTAATTATGTAGAGTCTTTTTTTGGAATATCAGAGATTTGTGAAAAAGGAATAGAAGGCAAGTAATTAAGAATGTCATTGCTAGTTATCATTTTAATGTTTGTTGTATTGATGAAACTATTTTGTCTAGATTATAGACACTTTTATGTTGATAATTTGTTCAACTCTCAATTGATTTCTTTGTTTGGGACTCGTATTGAAAAGGTTTTCAGATGTGTGATAATTTGTTTATATGTTGGGTATAGTTTGAAAGATAAAAAGAACTTGTGGGAGGAGCTTATTATTCTTAAGTTTTCATTTGGATGACCTTGGTATGTTATAAGTGATTTCAATAAGACTTTCAGTTAGAATGAGAAGAGTGGTGGGTTTTTAAATCATGTGTGAGCAAGAAGCCTTCAATGGTTATTGAATACTTGTGAACTTATTAAGCCTTCAATGGTCATTAATATAGTTGGTTTAAAGGTTCTTCTATGATTCATATTGATAGGTGTTTTTCACACCTAAATGTTATGTTGGCTTTTCCTCATAATAAGCTCCTTATGTTGGATAAAAGCCTTTTAGATAAATGTTCCATTTTGTTTTATGGTAGAGAACTCAAAGGTTAGGTTATAAGGCCTTTTTTAATTTTTAGATTGTTGATTGATGCATAATTCATTTTATTTTGATTTGAAGTCGTTATGGTCATCCTTTTGCTATGATATGGTCTTGTTAAAAGCTTAGCCTATTAAGGAAAAAAATTGCATGAATGGAATTTTACCATTTATGGTAGAATCTAGACTTAAAGCAATTGAGAATGAGAGTGAGAGTAGGAGTTTAACATATGTTGAGTCTGATGAGTTGAGGTGTTTAAACTTTGAGTTGTGAAATTTAAGCAAACATTATGAAGGAATAATCGGTGAAAGTTAGGTGATAGGAATACGATATTCTTTCATCTCTCTGCTTCTCTTTCTAACAAGAAGAACTTCATTAAGTCAATTATTATTTATGAGAAACATTATCTCTAGTGCTTCAGAGATTAAATCTTGGGCTTTAAATTTCTTATCTAATCTGTTTAGTATTGGTATTGTTATTAGGCTATACATAAGGGACATGTTTTAATTTTTTTTAAGTTTTAGTTTTTTAGTTGCTAGGTTGTATATGAGCGATACATGTTTTATTTTTCTAAAGTTTTAATTATTTAGTTTTTTTGGAGAGAGAGGTCATCTTGGAGGAGGTTAATTAGGAAATGTGGAGTTGTGAAAGGTCTACAGCTCTAAGACCTTATGGTTTTAATTTTGACTTCATTAAAATTTTTAAAAAGGATATTTTTTTTGCTGATTTTAGAAGTTTTCTATACTAGCAGGATGTTAAAAAGGATTAATAATGCTTATATTACATTAATTATAAAGATTAAATGAGCTAAAAAATTCATAAAATTTAGACCTATTAATATTTTGAATGGGACATACAAGATCATTTCCAAGATCATGTCTTTGAGGATTAGACAAATTATTGATAAGATGATAAGTGAACCTCCATCTGTTTTCATCTTAGGAGGGGAGATCCTTGATTATTGTTTATTAGCCAATGAGATTGTAGATAATATATGAAGGTAACATATTCAAGATTTTCTCTTTAAAGTGAATTTCCAAAAGGCTTTTAATTTGATATCTTGAGATTTCATTTGTGAGGTCATGGTTATATGATTTTTGGAGATAGATGGATCTCTTGAATTTGAGAATGTATCTTGATGACTTATCTTTCTGTACTTATCAATGGCTCGCTATCTAATGAGTTTCACATGAACAAAGGTCCTTTATCACCCTTACTATTTAATATAGTTGTAAGGGTTACTAGTTTTTTTGTTAGAGCAAGAGAGAATAGGCCATTTTTAGAAGTTAATGTATCTCTCAATCAACAACTTTGCTTCAATATGCTGATTATACAATGATCTTTTATCTGAATGACATAGAAGCTCTTAAAAATATTAAAATAATTCTTTATTGATTTTAGCTATGCTTAGATTTAAAAGTTAACTTTCATAAGGGTCTTTTAATTGGTATCAACGTTGATTTGAAATTAACTAAATGAGTGACTGACTATTTAAGATGTAAATCAAGTTGTTTATATGTTAAATAATTGGGGCTTCCTCTAAGAGCAAATCTGAGACTATGTTCAACTGGAAACCAGTTTTGAAAAAGATTACGTCTTGTCTTAAAACTTAAAAATTCAGGCATCTTTCGGTATATGGAAGAGTTTGTTTATTAAATTTAGTGTTGTTTAATCTTTCTCTTTACTATATATCTTTGTTGAAAATTCCATTTAGTGTAGCTAAAAATATCTGTAAAGTGGCTTTGAATTTCCTAGCTACGCCAAAAGCTGGAGAGGGATTAAGAGTGGGGTCTATTATGGAAAAAATAAATAAATCAATGTCATTTAAATGGTTATGAAGGTACAATGATGATATTTCAGTAGCTTGGAGGAATTTTTTGGATTTGAAATATCAATATGACAATAATAAGGTGGTTCTAAAATTTTCAGAAACTCTTTCACTTATTTGAAATAGTATTTATGATACTTTTAATGGTGTGGAAGACTATTCTATAGCTTATAAAATGCAATTTCCATGGTTGAGGGAATGAGACTGAAACTTCATTCTGGATTTTAAAATGGTTAGGAGATTTTATTCTTAAAAGCAGATTTCCTAGTCATGTTATGTGTGCAAATTTGAATGCTTTGAGATTGGAACATGGAATGGTATTACTTAGGATCAGTCCTTATTATGGAGGAAGAGACAATAAGATTGGGAAAAGAAAAAGGAAAGGGAATTTTTACAACTACTATCTAGGATTTCTTTAACTCAAGATGTTTGTGAATATAAAGATTTGGAGACTAGATCTAAAAGATCTATTTTAAGTGAAAAGTTATTTATCTTTTCTTAAGACAATTATTCTAGTAGGAGATAAACGGTTTAGGTCCAATAAATGATCATTTTCTGCTCGTTCTAAGATTGAGTATTGTAATCTTTGACTTGTCATTTTGAATAAAACTATTTAAAAAAACTTTTGTCTATTAATGAGATTTATTATAAGAGTGTGATTTGAATTGCCCTTTCTGTAAAAAAAAGAAGAAGAAGAAGGATTGAAACTACAAGGCATGTTTTTCTTTACTATAAGATGGTATGGAAGTTATGGTCATAGTTGGTGGCATGGTTAGGGCAACAATGAATCTTACCGAATCCTTTATATAATTTTTATCTATAGTAGCATTGAATGATCTTAGAAACTATACAAAGAAATGTGTGTTCTTTGTTTTTTATTGGAGTTGTTCAGTCCATTTGGAATGCTTGTAATAATTTGATCTTCAATGAGGTGGAAAAAACTGGGATGATATATTACTAACTTTTTCTTAGAGTTGTAACATGGACAAAATGTTGTATTGTGATAGGTGTTTTTGCTATACTAAGATATATTTACTAAGATCACCAAATAATATTCTTATGTGGACCAATAGGGAAATAGTATGTAGTAAATCATAATGGATTCCTTCTCTTCAAGGTATGCATAAGTGGAGTCTAGATGCATATGCAAATGGCAAGCCAAGACCCTTAGAGATTGGGGGTATGTTAAGAGATGATGAAGAAAAGTTTCTTTGTATCTTTTCTTGTTCTATAGGTATTAAGGAAATCAATAAAACTGAGGTTTTGACAATTCAAAAAGCTCTCATTCTAAGTAGTAATTGTTATTGTGTTTCTTTCATGGACTAGATTGTGAAGTTTGATTCTAACAATGCAATTACTTAGATAAAAGGAAACAATGTCATGAGGTTGTCGCAATTAAAAGATGATTTCAATGATATCTCCAATGCCTCTCTTATGTTTTTTTTTTTATATATATAGATTTAAGATATATTCATAGAGAAAGAAATTATGTAGCGAATCATTTATTCTAATATTGTTTGTCATGAACACTTTGCTATATTTTTCAAACCAAAAAGGATGGTATAAACTTACAAGCATGGACACTTCTATTTCATTTAATTCACAACATGGAAAGAGTGCCCTATAAAGAAGATTAAATCACATATGAATTGTCAAGGAGTGGTTAGAATTATGGGGCCAATTGGTCTAAAGAGACTCTTGCTCTAGCCCCCCTCATTTTAAAAAAGCATTATGAAGGGTTGTGGGAACAAGTTGCATCTCCGAAGAATCTTGAAGAGTATTATAATTATAAGAAAGTGTTTGAGAGTATAATAAATATTGTTTTTTAAAATGCATTTTGTTTGAAAATACATTAAAATAATATTTTTTTAATTTATTTTTGATATAAATATATTAAAATGATTTTAAAACATTAGAAAAAAATTAAATTTGGATGAAAAGTGGTTTGTACAGCAACCCAAAAGGGATCCAAGTATTGAAAAAAAAAAACAAGATCACATGTTGCTGTTTTTTATTGAATAATTTCATTGGCTGTCGATATATATCAAGTCCATCTCCAATATTGCACAATCCTCCAAAGCAACATATGGACCCCTGCAATGAATTGGATAGCTATCTCTTTGCATATCGGATCTTTGCAATGGCAATTACTAGAATCTTGAAATATCTGCCTTGTTACTGTTAGTTGAGCCAATTTTCTTTCCTTTGTCCTTTATCATCATTTCGATGCTTGAATTGTCGGCTTGGATTTCAATTCTCAGCATCATAGCCATGCTTCTTTTTATTTAATACATATATATATATATATATATATAAAAGATTTACAGCATTTACTGATAAAAGACCCAATAACGTTCAAATTAATATGGATTTCAGTCACCACCAACGTGATAAAACATGCACACTATCTGATGACTTTACATTGCATCACTACTGTGCAATCTATGACTTTCTGTGCGAATCGGGGGGATAGGGAATCCTGCACGGTGAAACATTTTAAACCATCGTTAAAGCTATATATATATATATAGATATGAAAGTTGGCCTTAGCACAAACAGTACTACTGCAATGACGATGGCAATAAGACTTGAAAGGATGGCATTGGCACCAATCCGTTAAAGGACTAGTGGGACTGACTGGTCTGCACAAAGGCACTCTCTAAGATGCGGAGGGGCTAGTAATTAAAAGCCTTTTGAATTCTGTGGCATTTCTGAGACTCAGAGTTTTTGAGATACAAAATAATGTCCATGTTACGACTGTAATGCACTCACTCTGTTCATTTTATCAGTCCTTGTGTCCATTTGGCCCCCCAAAAGGCTGCCTCTTTTTATCCATTTCTAATTTTTGGTTTCCCAACCATGATGCAATAGTGCAGCAATACATTGGTGGCCTGCGGAGAGCTGATTTTTTTTTTTTTTTTAGTGTCAAAGAATGATACTCAAGCATTATCAGTGTATTTTAAATAATAATAAAAGAGAATTCCAAAAAAATAATAATTGTCCATTTCTAAAAATCAAAACATAGAAAGATAAAATCTAAATAAATAAATAAATAAATAAGTCTAAAAAAACAAAGTTTATTTTAAAAACAAACAACTCTTACTTACATCATGAGATAGGAATAACCTGATTGAAAGAAAATTAAAGAAAATAAGAAAGGTTATTTTTTCAAAACAAACAACTTTGAATGATATAATCGGTAAAAAAACAATGTCAATCCGTTTTAACTTTTTAAACTCCTGACCCTAGCTAGTGACTAAATGAGAACCATTATATTTGAAAATCCACTATTTTAAAACTTGACTTGACCTGATGGGTTGATCCGTGATCTAGGTGATCTAGAGCCTAGACCAGGTCTAGTTTCAAAAGAAATTAGGGGAGAATTGATCTAGTGTAAAACAATAAAAAACCAGAGGCTATTTTCCTTAATTTTTTTTTCAAAATGATATATTTATAAAATAAAGAGATTTGGTTAAATTGGGTTAACTTGGGTCAACCTACTTGATCTGTGACCTGGTACTTGTTTCGTACTGACTCCCAAGTTGGGCCTAAAAACAATGAGAAAAACAAAGAAGATCAAATCCCAATAAATCAAATGTTGAATGATGAGATAAAAAAAATCAAGGATAAAAAAATAAAAATTAAGAGAATAAGGACCTCATTTGAAACAAAAAATGAGTGGACAACTTAAAATTTTGAATTGAAGGGAAAATTTTAAAAAAATAATCAAATTAACAAATGAGTCCATAATAAAAAGTAAAAATCAAAAGAATGAGGAAGAAATAAAAAAAAAATCAAGATTATAGATCTAAGGATGAAATTAAAAACAAATTAAAATTTAATAAAGGGCTAATTAGAACCAAAATTATAGAACAAAACATTGAGGGCTAAACCTGAAATATCATTAAATTTTGAATTGAAGGGCAACATTAAAAAGAAAAATCAAAATCACAAAAGAATCCAAATAAAAAATCAAAATCAAAATCAAAATCAAAATGAGGAGCTAATATGAAAAAAATAAGATATGGATCAAAGGATGAAATTGAAAATAAATTAAAATTTGATAAAAGGGATAAGAATCAAAACATTGAGGGCCAAACTTGAATCATAAAGTAAAAGGACAAATTTGATATAAAAAAGAAATGCTAAAGGATGAAATTGAAAATCAAATATATCAAATTTGATACAATTAAAAAATAAGGAACAAATATGATAAAATTAATAAATAACACACTTTTCTAATTTTTTGCAAGGGTATCATGTATTTCAAGGTTGAAAAGAAAGAAAAAATGGGAAAGAAAAAACATCATTGGAACTCCACTGTGTATAGAGAGACTGTATGCACCTCACCACCATGAAGGGGGTGACGAGATGCATTGAACGCACCATGAAATGTGGTGTCCGCCCTAAAGTCATAGGTACCTCCTATACACTGGTGCGTGTGATACACACACCAACAACTTTTCTTATTCTTTTAATTAATATATTTAAATACCTAAGTGCCCTTAACCCTATACATTATTATAAAAATATATAACAAAAAGACCAAAAAACCCCTCAACTTTTCTTAGCTATAGATTATTTGACTCAAATGGTATTTTAATAATTACACTATGTCAAGAGTGAGAAAAAACTGAATACACCCCTACCCTAATAGTTAAAGAAATTCAATTTTTAAGGGTATTTTAGATATTACATTGTGCAAATAAAAAGTTAAAAGACTTCTATACCCCATTCAATCTTGTAATAGCAAAAGTGTCCCGTGAAAAAGATACCTTATTGCCTTTGAAAACATGCTATAAGACTTAAATTGTTAAGGACAAAATGATAATTTAACTATGAAAATTCACAGTGAAATATGAGTGTGTGCATAGTGAAAGATTGTGTTTTTTTAAATTTTATTTTAATAAAAGTATATAATCATATATGAAAGTGCAAGCTTTTTCTTAAAAAAATAAGAAATTATAAAGTAGGAATTTGTTTTTGAAAATAACACAAAATTTATTTGAGAATATAGTGTAATTTGAAGAGTTGCATGTCTAGTTTATGTTTAGAGTTGCATATGTCACTTGTGATTTAAAAAAATAAAAAAATACTCGTAATTTTATTAAAAGTTTTTAAAAAGTATTTTAAATTTTAAGTTTAAAAAATAAATAAATATTATCTTGATCATAGTATTTTAAATTTTGAACTATAACATACACATATGAGATTCTTTGTTATTCTTTTACATTAATTCTATTAATTGGACCAAAAAATTCATAAAATTCTTGTTATTCTTTTTACCTTCGCTACTAATATTAAAAGAAGACTACTTCAAATAACATTTCATAAAATTTATATTCATGCCTATATTTTTAATTTCTTTTTATTTAGAATATAATTAAAATCCAAATATAAGAAATTTACATTAAAATCCAATAAATTATGAAATTGAACCTTAGTTAATTTTTTATAGAAACGTTTTTTTATGTTATATTTCACTTCTTAAGAGAACATGATTTATACATTTCGACATGCTCTATTAATATTAAAATAAACTTCTAGTCAGAAGATAGAATAAGATTTTTATTAGTGTCTATATACTTAATAGAATAATATTAAAATGGACTTTTTATGTTTTAAAGGTTGTTTTCCACTTATCTCCCATCTTGATTTTTATTTGGTAGTAACCACTTTTGAGATCAATTTTCAAAAACAACTTGGAACCTACCAACTAATATAACATGTTATCTAGCCATGATATCTAGAAATTATACTTCCTTGGAACGGTCAACAATATCATCCTCTTCCCAAGCTATTCTACCATTATTAACTAGGGCATACACTACTTGTTCGCCTTTTATCTCCTTAATAAATTATGATAAAGACAACAAACTCTTTCTCTATTTAGTTTTAATCTCCACCTTCTTCTTTATAAGTGCCAACACTGTACGTTTTCCTTTAATACTTGGGGTACATGTATTTTTTTCTACCATTATGCACCACATGTCTATCAAACTATCATGGCCAACACAACAGAACATGACACGCATCCATAGACACTACATCATACCAAGTGCTATCAAAATATTTATGTCTCTTGAAAGAGGAAACAAGACATCTTTTATCAATAATTATCTTAGTATCTCTATTCAACCATGTTAGTTTATAGGGTTTAGGATTATTTTTATTTGTCAGTTGGAACTTCTTTGCCACCCCTGTAGACATTGCGTTCTCGTAGCTACCACTATCTATAATCAAGTTGTAGACCTTATCTTTAACAATACATATAGAATAAAAGATGTTAGTGTGTTGTCAATCCTTTTTTGAATTACTTTTAGGTGTCAACAAACTCTTTCTAATAATAAGGATATTACAACCATTATTATGTGAATTCTTCTCATTATTGCCCGAGTCATAATGATACTTAGAATCAGTCGCATCCATAGGCTTTTGTATTAGAAGATTCTTTTTTAGATGACTCTTTGCTTTACTTCACTCACTAGCTTGGTGCCCTAGCTAGTTTACCATATATAAAGCAATAACTCTATTTTGCCCATAAATTTTTATTAATAGCTTTAGCAGTCTGCTGCTATTTTACTGTCAAAACCCTCAAATATGTTTAAAAAACTGTCCATAGATACTACAGACACAATACATTTTGGATGGACTACCATAGACCACTGATATGCCTTACCACCAACTACTCTTCGATTTATATCAAATCATTTTAAGCTACTAATTGATAGAATTAATCAGTGTATTCATTGGCAGGTTCACCTACTTGTTTCAACATGTGAAAACTCTAGTATAAGGTTTAAGAATAGTTAAAAGAAAGGAATGCTCCCTTATCTTTTTTAATGGCTGAATATTTTTGGAAGTTTCCATATTTTACAAGGAAATTAAGGGGAAAGAGCTATTACAAAGATTTTCATGCTTATTTAGGAGAGTTAAAGTTAGTTTTAGGCTGATTTTTTTTCTATAGCATAGTTTTACATACATAAACATAATTTTCAACTCAATCGTTGGACCGAACTGAAATTTACTATGAGTTTATAGATTTATTGTTCATATTGGGTTAAAACTTCAGATCCATTGAGATAAGGTCTAAAAGGTACTATGCGAGATTTGTATTAGTTTCTAGGTTAATTTAGGATTATTTTTCTATTTTATTTAGAATTCTTATATTAGTTTTCCAGAATTGTTTAGGATATTTTTTTTACCTAGTATAAATAGATTTATTTAGCTTGTACTTAAATTTTTACTTTGGGGCCATGAATTATTGAATAAAATTGGTGTTTTGTTTGGAGTGCCATGTTTTTCTCTTTATTTAAAAAACAAACAAGTGAACTTATCAAAGTATAATTGACTTTGTTGTGTTCTTTCTTGTACATCTTGTTTGTGTTTCGCTAATCGTTGGGTAGAGGTTCATTCCAATAGTATTGATGTCTTGGTTTAGGTAATCATTGTATCAAATTTCTTATTAAACTTGATTTTTGGGTTTCTAAAATTGTGTTAATCTTGATTGTGAATTATAAAATCTTTATATTCACGAGGTTCGCTTCACAAAGTGTGAATGTCATTGACCGGGTAAGGGCACTAGTCTTATGAGGGTGTGTTGGAGGGACATTATTTTGAGTGACCTTACTTCATGGTCTTTTTTAGCCTTGTTGAAACAAATGATACAAGAGTTTATCGTTTTATTTTATTGAAAAATAATAAGAAAAAGGAATCCATATTGAGTTAAAACATGTCAAATTTAGTATCGTATTTACGTGAATTTTTTAAAATTTATAATGTTTTAAAGATTGAAAAAAGTAAGTCCTGGAATAGAATGCATCTCTAGGTTCACATGCAGTTTAATAACTCAATCTAAAGCAAATGCTCTCTAGCTAGCTAATCACTTACATTACTTTACAAATAAAGCACAAATCCAATGAAGGTAAAATACATGAAATATATAAAAAGAATTTAAATATTACTCTAAAGCATGAACATATTGAAACATTACAAAAAAAAAAGGGGTAGATCTTAATCTGTGACAGGTTACCTGCGTATCTCCAATATCCAAAGAAACACTTAAAAATGAGAGATCAATACCCTTAGCATAGTTCTCTTGAATAGATAGTGTGAAGTTCTAGCATTTAACCTACCTACTTTCTACATATTTTAAACATCTCGATTTCACAGAATTTTATAAAAATCGTTAAGGTTTTTTCATTAAAACCCTAATATTTTATTAAAATCCTAATAAAGGTGTGTGGAGAAGGTGAAAGAAAGAAAAATTTTCATATATAAAGAAAGAGAAAAAAATACAGGTGTCCATGGAGAGGTGGGGGGAGGGCCAACATATGAGGGTCAAAGTAAGAAACTGTTTCCCTTCCAAAAATATTTACAGTCACTGTTGTTATACCTTGTGTGAAAAGAACACTAGTAGCTCTTTCACTTTGGTTAAGTGCCTGACACTCTTATGTCTGCTACAGAATCCCCTGCTGACATTAAAGAAAATCCTCTCACTGTAGCTCTCTCTTTCTTTCCTTCGTTAGATTTATTAAGATCTGGAGTCAATTTCCTGCTTGACTCTCATAACGAAAATGACCCCTCATTTTTCCTCTGAATAAAAAGCAACTTCTCTCTCTTTTTTTTCTTTTTTTTTTGTATTGTGCAACTCTCCATTTTCTTCCCTTTTTTCCTCCTTCAAATACACTGCAACTTCTCTCAAGTTCTCTCACGCTTACTGTTCTTTCTTTTGCACAGTGAAATGAGATTTAGAGTGGTTATATATGTATATATAGACACAATTAGAGAGAAATGAGTTTTTGCTAAAGCATCAGATTTAGGGTTTCGATTCTTTATGGAGGTACCAAGCAGTGAAGTTACCTTTTCCGAATATATATGTACATGTACACTCTCCATGATAATTAGATCATATACTTATCATCTCTTAACTTTTTCTGCCGAACATAAGCTTTTTCAGTAATTGTTTTTCCATGATTCCATGGTAAGTTCCTGGTTTCTTTACTTTGTCTTGATGTCAATAATATATTATAACGGATAGTATTCGATCTATTCTCTTCTATATATTTAGTTTATTTCTTGCTAAATGTTTAATATTGTTTCTAAGATGATGAACAAAGTAGATTTACTTCTGTATGGTGATTCATTTGTCTATTTTAAGAACCAAAATGTTGGATTTTCTTTTTTTCTTCCTTTTTCAGAATAGATTTACTCTTCTACTACAATTTCTATGCGGTTAATATGTTTTTTTTTTTTTCCTATTTCGGTTCTTTTATGTAATGATGGGATGATTTAAGACCAGAGTTTTGTTCTTAAAATAGATTTTCATGGGACCTTCCATTTTATGGTAGATTTTAGATGCTTGAAATCTCTTTGTATTAATTCACTTCTTAAAAAAAAAAAGGGAAAACAAGAAAGAAGGCTGTGAGGGTGTTCTTTTTTTCCGTTCTTCACATTCGTTGGTAAGATGTGGGGTTCGGAAGGCAGCCAGATGGGGGGAATGTCCATAGCTACTCTCTACTTTTAGCTTTGTTAAGTTGATGCTTTCCATTTTAGCTTTGCACTACTGTTGACAATGATTTGGGCCCTAATCCAGGTATATAAAACCATTAATTCTTGCTGTGCATTAATTATGAAGGAATTTTTGCTCTCATGTTAATAGGTCACATTCTTTGATAAGACTGATTTAATGGGTAACTTGTCTTGACCTGGATCATATCAAATTTGCAAGTAGTTAAACTTCTACTTGCCTTCTTCATTAACAAGTCACCAGCTGCCACGCCCAGCCAAATATACACAGCCCATATATATATCTTGATCATCAACCGCGTTCACTTCCTAAAAGCACAAACTGTACTGTATATATAAATGTAATGAGTGTAGTTGAAGTGGGGTGTGTGTGTTCTAGGTAGAAATCCATACTGCTGTGCATATTTACTTGGTTATGAGAGAGAATTAATTAATGGTGGGAGAGAGCTTCCTTCAGCCCACTCATGGATAGGAGAAAGGGGTTGAATTAGCTGCCGACTCATTCATTCAAGCACCAGTAGAAAAAAGAGGAATGGATGTTCTTTTGCTACTGTGATTGTGTGAATGATGCGGGAGATAATTTTACATCCCCTCTTTTTCTGTGCTTGGACTGAAGGGAGCTCCTTCCTTCTATTGCTTTCATTTACTGAAGAAAGAATTTGTTTAATTAATACAGGTTATACACTTCTTGTTAATGTTCTACTTTCTTACCTTAACACCATCTTCGACTCCTGATACTTGTCTCGTGTTTTGTCGTAACATGATCAACTAATTAGTATCCTTAATTTTGTCGTAATAAATCTCCTCCATAATGACTGCCATTGTGCCAAAATGTAGAGAATTAATTGTACATTTTTTACACTTTGGTATTTAATGCCGGTTACCCAGTACGTACTGGCAGCATTCCTGTTTTTCTTTGCAGGGAAATAAAAGACATGTTGAACAGGTGACCAATCAACATTATACCAATCTCCTCGTCGGTACTGCTATACTATCCAGTTTCTCGTTGAGGAGAAAACATCCTCTTACATGTAAATTCTATTTACAGCTAGCATGCTTGCCTCTCTCAGAAGCATCTGTTCCTCCTCCTTTGGGCAGACAAAGAGAGATTTCTGATCTGATTTGTGTCTTCTTTGGGATTTTTTCTTGTAACGTTAATTGAGACTTGATTTCTTTGGATAATTTAAACTATGGCTGGCTAGCTAGCAACATCTGATATTGTCTCGCAGATGTCCAAACTTGGAACTGTTAATACTCTCTGAATTAATTCTCATGTGTTCTAGCTCCCTCGTTCATTTCTTGCTTAATTACAAAGTATTGTTTAATTCGTGACTTTGTGTCTGTCCAATTATCTCTTCTTTCTCAAATAAAACTGGCCTCACGGAGAGATGATATAGTGAAAGGTACTGGGTGTGTTTTTTTTTTTTTTTTTTTTTTCAGATCTCGTTCCTCAAGCTTTTCAAAGGGCACCATTAGGGCAGAAGCTCATCCCTTATGCTTAATAATGTAGGACTAGCTAGTGGGTGGGTAAGGACAGATATTCATCATATGGAGTAACTAAATTAAAAGATGCCATCAATATTTTTATTTTGTTGTTCTTCGAGGGAGGGAACTAGCACTTGCTTCCATTCATCTTTTTCATTTGAAACTGTGCAATTAGGTCCATCTGCCATTATTGAAGCATTATCTTCCACTTTATAGTGCATATTTTAGTATGCCTTTTATTTTTCTTTATTAATTATTGCCTAGATATTACTAGTATTTCTTTCTTGGAAATAGACATGTTGGGTATTCACAATTTACTAATATTTTATGTTGGTGGCTGGTTTCCAATGTTGGAGAAATTAGGCGGTGAGGATTGAAACCGTGGCATATTTTGCCAAATATGGACGAGGCTACCTTCCTAGCCTTCTTCCTCTTTTGGAAATTGAACTTGTTCTTCTGGTACAGGGAGTTACGCCATTGACGTTGCATGCAATGTGGTCCTCATCCCTCTGCATATATAGTCATAGATAGGATCATAGTCAGAGGACATTTGATATCAAATTCGGCACACAAATTTTAGATAGCATTTAGTTATTCTCTCAAAATGAGACAGTAAAAGAAAAATATATTTGATGAAAAAGATAAAAATATGTTTTTTTTTTTTATGATTTTGGAGTGATTTTGTATAATTTCAAATCAAGATGTGTAGAGGAGATATTTCTTCTGAGAATATTTATTATTTCTAAAATATTACTGTAAAAAAATTTTAATTTTAAAATTATTTAACTAAAATATGTAAGATAAAAGATTATTTAGTTATTATCATCAGAAAAAATAAAGACATGTAACATCAATATATTTGGTTGAAAAGATAAAACAATATAAAAAAATATGTTTTTATGATGATTTTAGAATAATTTTCTATAATTTCAAAACATGATGCATAAAAGAGATATTTATTATTTCTAAAATATCATTTTAAAAAACTTTCAATTCTAAAATCATTTAACTAAGACATGTAAAGGTAAAAATATTTATTATTATAGTTTTAAAACTCGATTAAGAATATGAGTCGAGAGAGACAACTCGAATTGAATTTGGTCAACTAAGATTAACAAAAAAAACATTTATTATAAAAGATTAAAAGGACATCATTTTGACCATATTTAAAAAAAAAACAATCAATGGGTTTTTTATTAGGTCGAGTTGGGTCAATCCCTATTTTATTTTTTTAAACCCGGATCAATTTAGGTTCTAGGATGGTGTGTTAGGTGGTTCAAGTTTTATAACTACGATTATTATACTAATATTAATTTTAACACTCAATGTAAACTATATTTAAAAATATAATCTAAGATAAAATAGATTTTTTTCATATCTTATCAAGAAATTCATCATAAACTAAACAAAATACAGAGACTTGAGCACCATTACTAATAACAATTATATCTTCGTCTCATGTTATGTTTTTCTTTTAGGGAATTACTTTTATTTGTGCTTTTTCAGAAAAGTTATTTATAAACAAATTTCTTCATGCTATATTCTCATAGAAAATGATGTGTCAATAAATGGTAAAATATGTGTGCTATGGATTATAAATGACTGATGTCATATAAGAATAATTAGTAAGTGTCATTCTGCCACATGTCTCAAATAAAATTTGGTTTCTATGGCATTACTCTCTTTGCAAACCGTTTTGATTCGCTAAAATGTTCCTGTTATTTCATGTTCTCTACTGCATGCACGCTTCGATATAAATACATAAATATTAATTAATTGCAATTTGTTTTACAAGCAATAATTAAGTTCATTTAAAAAATATTAATTTGATTAATCATCACAGTTAATCCTCCATTACTCGGAATTGGGGGCGTCTTGTATCAAGCCATGCCAGCTCTACATGGAACCCGGACATATTATTATTATTAACATAACCTAATTGATGGAATTCAGTTTTATTTGAAAAGTGTTTTTTTTT
>Ga0325405_1001636_pt1 | contig 22883 bp, 12 predicted proteins | sample PopdelMetagenome_21_FD_205663 | JGI IMG/M metagenome (GOLD analysis project Ga0325405, IMG submission 205663) | Populus deltoides microbial communities from Bellville, Georgia, United States - Xylem-Control-R2 | ecosystem: Host-associated > Plants > Phyllosphere > Stem > Wood/Secondary xylem...
GTATTTGAAAAAGAAAGAAGAAAGAAAGAAGAAGAAGAACCTTTCGGGTAGGCTCTGATACCAAGTTTGAATCAAGTATAAATCACGTTTCAAAGTATCAAGAAGAGTTTATTATTTCTCTTATATTAAATGAGGAATACAAGCAAATATATATAGTACTGGAGCAACCAACCAGTTCCTACAATTAAGCTATTCTGCCTATAATATTACTTCTGTAATTAGGAAAGAAATAGTATTGTTACTCTAATTAATCTATCTTACCATATACATTAATACTAAGAAAGGAAAGAATTCTGCAGAAAAGGAAACCTGTAGAAAGGGGAAGAATCATAACGAAGAGGAAAGAATCATAATATTTCAACAAGTAATATAGTCATCTACGAAAGTTTCCTCAATCCTATGATGGCATTCCTCAAAGACCAGGAGATTTCGGAATAAGATTTCCGTGCCTTCATCTATCTGCAGTTGTGGAATTTCTAGAATCCCTTTACTGAATGTTATGCCAAATAGAAAGCTTTTTTCTGGATTCCTAAATTTCACTCCAGATTGATGGAGCTCTGTTGCAGTGGGTGCTCTTGAAAAGGCTGTTTCTTCCACGGGAAGACCGCACAATGCCGGTGGCTGCTGACACTTTCTTAGGAAGTCAACGAAATGCAGGACTCCAGAGATATCGATTGCTTTCCAACAGTCCTCTTTCACCCAGCCAGCCCATTGACTTCTTAGAAACCCACAGGTAAGCTCAATAATGGTACAATTCTCAGCTGCACTGGATAGCTCGAACAACTTCTCGAGGATGAAGAAGGGAAGCTGATTTTCAAGCAATAACATATCGAACACTACGTTATGTAGCATAAATGGACGATAGAAAATCCGATCACTATGTCCATTTCTAAAAACCAAACTCCTGTACTTCAACTTCATTAAGACCATAATAATGAAGACAGCATCCAGTAAGATCATTGTTACGAAGTCTTTTCTAGTAAGTTCAATGGTCTCTGCATAACAATCACGTAATTTCGTTTCATTGTCCTTGATAATGTTAAATAAATTCTCCACGCTTACGTTGTTCTGTTCAAGAAACTGCTGCAGGTACGTTTTTTTTTGGTCTTCCATAGCTTTGAGATTTTCCTTACCATGGTGAAAAGGGCCTATTGAGACTACTCGAGGTGTAAATGCCTTTCTATGTAACTTCCGCGATCGTTCGTGGACTCTATAGATGCAGCATTTCGGGGAGGGAGCCTTCTTGATCTTCAATTGCTCCCTCAAAGAATTGGCTAACTCATTGATATCAAGTGAAACTTCATCGCTCTGATCCATTTTCTGCTGATCAGTACTTGATGTTCCAACAATTTCCATCCTGTGATTGAGCTGATACAATCGCTGGTGTTCAGAAACAGCACGTATATACTAACACTAAGTCATGAAATAAAACATATTCTGACAACAACCACAATAATAGTTTGCATGAAATCAATCTTAATTTGTGGTTATTTCTATCTGTGTTAGTTTTCATGGGGTTTCTAGTGACGAGCTTTTTACTCATGTTTTATTATGGAATGCAAAGTAGTGGTGTCTTGCTGTAAAATAAAAGGGTAAACTTCAATTATTTTCCTTGTAATAGATTCATTAATATTCTACTTCTACTCCTACTCTTATAGTTTTCATAAAATCCTGTTAATATTACTCTTAACTATTTAATATCTTCTTTTTATTTTGGTTTTTCAGTTTTTTAGGTTTCGAATTTTTGTTGTAAGATACTATGACATGCATAAGGACTTGAGAGGAAATAATAAGAGAAAAGTTATAAAAAAACAATAATATTTCTGCATAACAATCACGTAATTCTTTTTCATTATCCTTGATAACGTAAAATAAACCCTCCACACTTAGCTTGCTCAGTTCAAGAAATTGTTGCGGGTGCATATTTTTTTGTTCTCCCATAACTTCCAACAGCAAGAAGAAAAGTACTAGTACTATACTCTCTTGAAGAACTCATTCCTTAATCTATGCTCTTGTCAGCATATTATAGAATTTCAGGCTTAAAGCCATACAAAACAATTGAGTTATCATAATGAAACATGTTGGATGATCGAACACAGTCTGTATGATAGTGAGTATGACTAGAACAGCAGCTGCCACGACAGAGATTATAGTCCATGGATTGCGGAAACTGTTCTGTTCCAAGGATGCCTTCCAGTTGTGCCCCCGCTTTCTGTAGTACTTGTTCAGATCTTCAACTACACCAGAAAAGTAGAAATTGTTGACGTTGATAAAATTTTCCTTGGAAAGATTGCGAAAAAGGATTGAAACTGCATCGTTATCATGGAGCCAGTTTCTTAAGATTTCGTATTTGACGAGTATTTCCACGTCCTTAGCAGAGGGGACAAGGAAAGAGAGCATTGCAATATAGTCTCTTACATATCTATAACGACCGCCATTGCATTGCTCAAAGGCTTGGAGATTTCTAAATAGGATTTCCGTACGTTTGTCTATCCTTAATTTTGGGATTTCCAACGTCCCTTCATTCTCATCAAATTTTATGTCGAGTAGTTTTTGGCTGGACCCTAACTTAAACTTGATTCCAGCCCGATGGAGCTCCGCTACACTAGGTGCGGTTAGGGCTTCAAGTGTATTTGGCTGCATGTGCTCTGCTGGCTTCTGACAGATTCTTAGAAAGTCAACAAAATGCTCTGCTTCAGACAAATTGATTTCCATCAAAATACTGCTCTTTGGCGCCCATGAACCCCATTCACATGATAAGAGATCACGAGTAACCTTAATCATGGAATATTCCTGATGATTGTCCTGTATATTGGATAGTTTGAACAACTCCTCAACAATGAAGAATGGAAGCTGATTTTCAAGCAGGCACAAATCAAACCTTATAATATCTTCTTTCATCCATGGTTTCTTGAATATGCGGTCAGTATATTTATTTCGGAGATTAGGGAAGCTTCTTTTCAGTAAGAACATAATGAGAAAGGAGCAATCCAGCAACACCATTTCCACAAATTCCTCTTTACTTAGATTATCAAAGGTTTCTGCATAACAATTACGCAATCTAGCCTCCCTGTCTGCAATAGTTTCTATAAAATCCTTCGCTGCAATTAAGTTTACCTCGCTCAATTCAAGAAATTCCTTCAGGTACAGTCTCTTATGCTCTTCCATTTCTTTGAGCTCTTGTTTTCCGTGGTGAAATGGGCCAATGGAGATCACTTGAGGTGTGTAAGCCCTTTCATTTAACTCACGTAATCGTTTAGGAACTCTGAATATTGAACAATTATTGGAGAAATGAGGCAAGATGCTCAACTTTCTTTCCACGGAGACTGCTAATTTGCCAATGTCAAGCGAACTACTCGTCTGATGTCTTGATGTTCCAGCAACGTTCATCCTGTTCCTAGACATTCGCTAGAATCACAGTTACCAATTTGTTAGATAAATGCTACAAAAATTTCAATAACAATTGTAAAAGGAGATGAAGAATGCACAATCAAACACAAGATTCCCAGACAACCATAAGAGCATCTCTAAGGAATCAAACCTGATTTTTTTTACCTTTTCTAATTGTAAATGTTTAACATAAATGCATGTCTTTGACTACTTGAAAGAGCTAAACATTAAAAATCCATAGCTTCTCTAAATTAAAACTTACAAGCATTTTCTGCAAAAAAATAAAAAGGACTCGGTAGCTCTCACTTACACAATTTGTGAAAGTCTGAAGTTTTTCTGAAGAGTTTTCTTGTCCGCTACTTTTTTTTCCTGCAATTCAGCACCTCTTCTAATTCTACACAAAATTCCTCGTCAACGTTTTCGGAATTGGACGTTAACTTGAAAAGTAAGAAAAACTATGAAAAGCTACCTTTTTTTTAGTTACTTGGTAGTAAATAAACTAGAGGGATAGATGTGAAAACATTGGATAATTTTAAACTATAGGGATAAAAGTGAAACATTGATAAATCTATAAAGGCAAAATACCAAAATGCTAAAATAAATTCAATGTGGTATCAGGAAGAAAATAACAATATGCATTAAGACAATTGACAAAGACATAAAAAGCCTGTAGGACTCCGAAACAATATGCATTAAAACAATTAACATATAGAACTGGCATCCAGTTCTATATGTTACCCAGTTTTGGACTCGAAAATTTCAGTTAGAACTGGGGGGCGTTTTAGCGAGAAGCTTTTCACTCATGGTTGATTATGGAACGCAAATTAGTGGTGTCTTCTTGTAAAATAAAAGGGTAAACCTCAATAATTATCCTTACAGATTCATCATCATCATTGCTCTACTTCTACTCTTATAACTTCTATTTTCCCACTATAACCCTTGTAGTTTTCATAAAATTCCATTAATATTACTCTAAAAGCAATTGACAAAGACATAAAAAGCCTGCTGGATAGAAACTTACACACCTAAAAGCTCTCGACAACCGGCAGTTATAGAAGTTCTTCTCGTCTCAAATGATGACAATCTCCTCTAGTGTCCAAAAAGATGTGCCTAGAATGGTATTTGAGAGTTTTTCGTGGGTAGGTATAGGAGGTTCTGGGGTTTTTTATAGGGCAAGGGGAGAGTGTGAAATGGGATTTGAGCCGTTGATCGGTAAGCTAATGGGCAGTCGAGATGGAGATCCGCGTGCACGTGATACGGCAATAGGATTGCTTTTACAATATTAATCTTTATTTTTAATTTTTTTCAATTAAAGAAAGCTTATTTCATGTACAATACTGCATTGATATATATATATATATATATATATATATATATATATATATATATATATATATATTAAGAATAAACTAAAATTGATAAGTGTTTCACTGTGCAAGTCCACAGTGAAACGCTGAGCAGTCTTCATCCTCTCTTTTTTTTATGGGTTTTTTTTGTTTTTTTTTTTTGTTTTTAATGAATTTTTTTGTTTAATTTTTTTATTTAGTTATTAAATTTTCATGACACGGATCTCGAGTTTGACGAGTTAACCTGAATTTTTTTTCTTTTCTTTTTAATTAATAACATATACTAAAACTGTTCAGTTTTTCACTGTGCAGTCCACAGTGAAAAGCTAAGCTGTTTTTTTTGTTTGTGATATTTTTTTTTTGTTTTTTTTTTGCTTTTTATACCTTTATGGTTTATTTTTGCTTTTTTTCTTTGTGTTTTTTTTCTTTTAATGATTTTTTTTAATTTAGTTTGTTAATGTTATTTTTTTTAGTTATCAGACTTTCATGACACAGATCTCGGGTTTGACGGGTTAACATGGTTTGACGGGTTAATCCAGAATTTTTTTTTGCTTTTTTTAAAGTTTGATGAGTTAACTCGGAATTTTTTTTTTGCTTTTTTTCTTTTTAATTAATTTTTTTCGTTTAGTTTAGTTTTTTAATGTTAAATTTCTTTCTATTTAATTATCAGACTTTCATGACACGTATCCCAGGCTTGATGGGTTAACCCGTTACTTTTTTTTTTTCTATTTAGTTATCAAACTTTCATGACGCGAATCCCAGGTTTGATGGGTTAACTTGGTTTGAAGGCTTAACCCAGTTAATTTAGATTCTTTTCTTTTTCTTCATTAATTTTTTTCTTCATGTTGTTTTTTTTTCTTTGTTTTTTTAATTAATCTATTTAATTATCATACTTTTATGACACGACCTTGCAGCCAGACCCACATTCAAGGATCTTGGGTCCGGTGTTGCAACCAGACTCACTTAAACTTGAGTCATGTAAGTTTAATGCTATTATTAATATTATAAATATTACTCTTTGGTCAAGCGTTACAGCTGAACCAAAGGCTCTTGGGCATATCTTTGCAGAAAAACCTAACACTCTTGGATCTTACCCTTTTTTGATATTTTTTATGTAAGAAAAAAATTTAACCCGTGGAGTGTGCCTTTGTTTTTTTTTTCTCTTTTCGTTTTTAAGCCTTTTACTGTGGATTGCACAATACAATCCACAGTGAAAAAGCTGATGCCTTTAGTTTTTTTTTAATCTTTTTTAATTAATTTTTTTTAATTTAGTTTTTTAATATAAAATTTTTTCTATTTAATTATCAGACTTTCATGACATGGATCCCAGGTTTGACGGGTTAATTCAGTTAATTCATATTTTTTTTTCTTCATTAGTTTTTTTCTTCCTATAGGTTTTTTTTCTCTTTGCTTTTTCCTTTTTAATTAATATTTTTTTAATTTATTTCATTAATAATAAATCTTTTTTCTATTTAGTTATCACACTTTTATAACACCAATTCCAGGTTTGATAGGTTAATTTGATTTGGCAGGTTAACCCGGTTGATTCAGATTTTTTTCTTTTTCCTCATTAGTTTTATTCTTTCGATTTCATCTTTTGATATTGTATGCAGTCCACAATGAAAAGGCTGAAGCCTTTAGTTTTTTTTTTTTGCTTTTTTTATGTCTTTCACTGTGTGGACTCCACAGTGCAGTCTACAGTGAAAAGGCTGATGTCTTCTTTTTTTTCTTTTTAATTAATTTTTTTATTTAGTTTGTTGATATTAAATTTTTTTTCTATTTAGTTATCAGACTTTCATGACACGGATCTCAGATTTGACGGGTTGACTCAGTTAATTTAGATTTTTTTTCTTTTTCCTTATTAGTTTTTTTCTTCTTATAATTTTTTTCTTTTATTGTTTATTTTTATTTAATATTATTTTTATTTAATTTAGTTCATCAATATTAAATTTTTTTCTATTTAGTTATCGAATGATGCCTTTAGTTTTTCTTTTTGCTTTTTTACTGTTTTTATACCTTTAACTGTGGATTACGCACTGGAGTACACAGTGAAAAGGCTGATGTCTTTTTGTTTGTTTTTTTCCTTTTTAATTAATTTTTTTTGTTTAATTTAGTTTGTTAATGTTCAAACGGGTTTACCTAGTTTGACGGGTTAGCCCAGTTAATTTTGTGTTAACCTGTCAATTTTTTTTTCTATTTAGTTTTCAAACTTTCACGACACAAATCCAAGGTTTGAAGGGTTAACCCGCTTTGAAGAGTTAACTCAGTTAATTCAGATTTTTTTCTTTTTCTTCATTAATTTTTTTCTTCCTTTTGTTTTTTTTTCTTTGTTTTTTTCTTTTTAATTATCACACTTTTATGACACGACCTTACAGCTAGACGCACATCTAAGACTATTGGGTCTGGTATTGTAGTCAGACCCACTTAAACTTGGGCCATGCAAGTTTAATGTTATTATTAATATTATAAATATTACTCTTGGATCAAGCGTTGCGGTCACACCCAAAACTCTTGGGTATAGCTTTGTAAAAAGACCTAATATTTTTATATCTTAATTTTTTTAAATATTTTTATGCAAAAATTATTGACCCGTGGCATCGCGTAGGTCAAGTAACTAGTATAAACTATTTTGCAAATCAATCTGTAAGCTTAATTTATTAATTAATTTTTTTTGCTTAAATAGTTCTATAAAATATTTTAAATTAATAATTGAATTATAACATCATAAATCTATGAACTATCACTATCATTATTATAATGTTTCAATCATATTAAAATATATTACAAATTCAAATTAATAATATAATATAATATATATATATATATATATAGAATAACAAAAATATGTTCCTAGTTTGTACTGGATACAGTCTATGATGATGTGTTTTGTCATAACTTATTTTTGGATTATTCTCTAAATTCACTTTTTCTCTTCCAAAAAAATCAAAAAATATATATTCGGACTAAAAACAAAAATATCTAAAAAAATAATAACAGTGAGAGGAAGATGCCAGAGTGCCTAGAAAATAGCTAAAAATTGGTTGAGGAGGTTAGAAAATACAAAGATTGAAATTTTACAGTATATTTTTGACATATGAAGAGCCCTATTGATGAAGAAAATTCAATTTGAAGAAGAAAGGTCCAAAAACAAATATTTATAGATTCAATTAAATTTTATGAGGTTTAATTGAATTTATAGAGAGTTTGATTGCAAGAAAAATTGATTTTTAAGTAAATTTAAGCTTTAATTGAAAAAAAAATTAAAGTTCTAGGGTTAAATTAGAATTTTTGAGAGTTGATTTTGTCAAATCAGGGGCTTAATTGCATAAATATTGAAATTTGATGGCCAATTAGAGACTTAATTGAATAAATCCAAAACCAAGGACCAAACCGGAAAAGGTGTGGAAATATAGGGTTTAAATTGAAGTTTTTCAAGGGTCAAATTAAATAAAATTGAAAGTTTGAGGCCAATCAGGGGTGTAATTAGAGATAAATCACAAATTAAAGAACTAAAGCGTAATTGACAAAAAATTACTAATCATCTTCTTCTTCAAAGAGGCTGCTCAAGGGGCCTCCTTCCCAAGGTGTTTGACGTCTCGTTTCTTCCCCAAATTAAATGAAACCTAAACGAAAACGATCCCCTGACACCTGACTACACGCTAGTATAAATGAAATTTGACCATATAATAATGTTGATATATATATGTTTTTGATCATTTTGATATAATAATGTTTAAAATAAATTTTTAAAAATAAAAAATTATTTTGACGTGTTTACAAATAAAATAAAAATAAAAAGGAATCGCTATCATAATCCTAAAAGATTTAAATATTGACTATTTAGATCTTATTTGGTATTGTAGTATACTCGTGATTTTGAAATTTTTATAAAAATCACTTTAAAAAACAATATTTACCATATTTTAACACATGCATTTAATCATTATGGTATTTTAATTTTAATCATGTTAAACATGTTTAATTTTATTAATAAATACCTTATTTATTTTTAATATTTATTTATGTTTAATTTATGAATTTAGTATTAGATAAATAAATTTAAAATAAAGATAAAATTCTTGAATAAAAACACTTTTCAAAGGAGATTATTAAAATATTATGATCATAGATTCTTATTAAAAACAAAAGGAAAATTTTTTTGAAGCACATGTATGGATAAAGTTGCTTTTGAATAATTACATTTTTTATATTTTATATTTTTAATAAATTGTAGCGGAACGAAATGAAACTTTTTTTTTGCAACTTGTGTACCTCTTTATAACGGAGCACGTACTAAAGAAGCATACCTTTAATGATCCGGGGCACTATTTTTTAATATTTTATGGCATAATTATTTAAATATTTATTTAATTATTAATATTTATTAATATTTTTTTAATTTTAAAATATTCATTCATGTAATTTTTCATAAGAATCATTTCTTATAAAAATTTTAAATTCAAAACTAGTATAAATAGAGTTATTTGTTTTATTTTATATTAAAAAACTTATAATTCATAAATTTATTTAAAAAAATTTTATTAAGATTTTCTCTCCTATTTATAGCCTTAAAACTTCAAGAATAGAGTAATGCATAAATTACTTAGAAGGTATTTTATATTGTGATAAATGGTGTTTTTTAAAATAATTTTTTATTTAAATTTTGTAAAAATAATTTTATTTTTATTTTTAACTTTAGAATATCAAAATTACAAAAAATATTTAAAAAATATATTTTTAATATTTTTTAAGTTGAAAATACTTTAAAAAATATTTAAAAGCAGACTTTATACCAAGCACAGCAATAGATTCAATTGACCTTGCCTGTATTGCTCATGTTTTGACACATTCATAAATTAAAATAAAATAAAAACTCGTTAGCTCTCAATTCTCACATAAACTGTGCAATTCTGCAGTTTTTCTCAAGATTTTTTTTTAATACTTATTATTAGAAAATAATATAAATTATATATTGAGATTTTATTTGACACTTAAGTTATTAGGTTGAAATAGTTATCTGACATAGTATTAAAGTCGTGATGACCAAATGGTCAAGAATTCGAATTTCACTACACTATTTATTTGATAAAAATTAAATACAAAATAATATGAATTTGAACAAGTTTCAAGCCCAAATAACTTTCACTTAGTGGATGTGTTAGAGAATAGTATAAATCATATCTTGAAATCTCACCTAACAAATTAAACTATTGGTTGAGATGGTTCTTTGATATTATGTACCTCGTTACGGGAATGTTTGACATTGCTTTTCAGAAGTTCTTTTGAAAAAATTTTAAAATTTTTTATTTTATTTTTTTGTTTTAAATTAATATATATATGTTTTTGATGTTTTCAGATCATTTTAATGTGTTAATGTAAAAAATAGGGGCAGTTAAAAACCCAACTAACCCGGTAAAAAACTGGTTGCAACATATTAATTATTTTTTTATTTTTTTCTTAAAATAATATTGTTTTGATTTATAAAAAAATAAAGTTAACCAGAGTAAGTTACCAAAACTTATGATTTGAATTTTAAATCCATTAAGTTACCGAATCAGGTTTAAAAATACTTACCAGAATTTCCATGTAAAACATAGGGTCTCGATTATTTAAGTTTAATGCAAGACTTGTATACAAGACTGTGACCGCAGGTAGTGCTTTTCTGGCATGACATTCCACAAAGCGAAGAATAATATTTTTAAAATTCCCTTTTGAAAATTCAAAAATCACAAATAATATTTTAATATCATTATATTATTATTTTTTTATTAAATATATATTGAGCCGAACGACCGGACTTTAATGACACGAGTCTTCACCAAAATACATAATTAATTCATAAAAGTTGATGGGTGTTTTAAAAATAGTTTCTTAAAGCAATGTGAATAATTGGACTCGGATATTCATCTGCCCTATCTATGTCGATTTCAGACCAGAATTCCCATGTAAAACATTATTAAACCTATAAAGTTTAATGCAAGACTTGTATAAAAGTTTCGAGGAAGTTTTATCTCTATAGTTTTTCAACATCTTAAACCTTTAAGAGATCAGCTTTTACAATAGTAATCTTTATCTTCAATTAAAGGATGTTTATTTCATATAAGATTTTGTATAGAATATAAAATATTTTACGAACAAATCTAGGAACTTAATTTATTAATTATTTTTTTTAGCTTAAATAGATCTATTCAAGATTTTTTTAATAATAATCCAATCTTAATATCATAAATCTTTCACCTGCCACTACCATTCAATTACTGATTTTTGAACATGTTTTTCTTAAATATTTTACAAGTAATACTATATTCTAGAAATTTAGCTGCTTTAGATATCTTCCTTGAATTTTTCTACACGGTTAGACGACCCTTATTCAATGGCAGGAGAAATTTGAAGGAGCAATCTGCTACATGATTTGTTAATTTTTTAAAAAAAATATAAAAGAAAATATTATCATTACAACTAGTGCCACTGGCAAGCGGTGTTTTGTGGCTTTGATCTTGAACTATTAAGAAAAAAAGTTCTAAGAGTTTGTCTTCCTAAATATTTAATATTTTAAAAAAACATTTGGTGTAGCTAGGCAGGGAAACCGCAACATATATTTGATATCCTTAATTGATTTAATGTAAAATGATATTTTATACTTAGAAAGAATTATGATCAAGATATGTGAAATTAATGGACAGTGATTCCCAGGTTAGTGGGCTACCTGTTGCCATCTAAATTTATAAGGTACAATCTTTGCTTCCACTTGAAAGCCTAATTTTAGGCAGGGTAGAGGTCCCCAGAGCAAAGAATAATTTTATTTTATTTAATTTCAGGTTTACAAACATTGAGGTTGTCATGATAATTATATTGGTATTTAAATTATTGATGGAGATTTCATTATTTCAATAAAGTCAAGTCTCCAAACATCCTGAGTGGAGAGCTAATATCAATGCCTGGTTTCAACGATTTCAAGTAGGTGTTAATTTTAAATTTCCAGTTTATTTTTAATAAATAATTTTTGAAATTTTATATCTTGTACTATTTTTATTTTCAATGAATTATTTATATACACAGAATAAATTTGAGTGAGATAGTGCGGACAACAATGTTGTCAGGAGGGTGTAGGAGAATCACACGGCAACTAGGTAACATCGAAAATAATATTTATTTTTTATCTATAATTTCATGTTCTAAATTTTAATTAGTTACTATGGAAGTAGGTTGCATGATTTTTGGTATGACACCCAAAAAAAGACGAAAAGATATGCGAGAGACAACGATCTTGAATGATGGAATGAGGTGGCAGTTTGGTCGGAATTCAAACTGTCATTCATCTCGAAAGATATATGGGCAGCATATATTGAGCACGTGACGTTTGAGCGGTTCTCACAGCACTCATAATCCAGAGTCGTCAACCGGAACCAACAAATTCATGGTTCGGTGACCACGCACATCGGTGGCTCTGTCCCGTTCAGTGCACGTGCGAAGTGGATGGTAAGATTAGTTTATATGAAATATATCGTTAATTAATTTGTTGTTACTTATAAATATATTTAACTTGCAATCTTTTTTTTCCTTACAGGCTACATCTCTTGGACGGGAGTTGAGTCTAATAGAGCTATTTGTAGAGACACACGTGCGGAGTCAAGACCGCCAAAAGGGGGTGCAACAGTACATGGACAGCCGTGCTCATTATTTTGTGGTATGTTCGTTTAATCATTTTATTTTGTAAGTTATTATTTTCTTGAATTGAATATGATGATTTTAAAAAAAAAAATTCAGGAGACCTATAATAGCTGGTTGAGGGAGAGATATGGGGACGATCCTTCGACCTATCCAGATTTCGATCAGGATTTGTGGATGAAGGCTGGATCGTCTGGTGGACCTGATAAAAATCAGGTTTACAAGCTCTCCAACACTACGGCCGAAAACTTGCGGTCAGCCCGTAGTACCTCAATCGTTGGGAGCTCTTCATTAGAATTGAGCACCCAATCAGAGAAGTTGTTAGCCTTGAAACAACAATATGAACGTCTCTCGACGGATTATGCTCAACTTCATCAAATGGTCATGGAGATTAGATCAAAGTTGGGTGATGATCCATGTGCTGCTCCTTTTTAGTCGTACGGTCCCGGCAACAACTAGCCTCCTCCTTCTCTGCTATTTTAATTAGTTTAATTTTATTTTTTTAAAACATTTAATTTGTAATGAATATTTTGATGAATATTATTTAATATTATTTTACATTTTTAATGTTTACTACAAATTTATTTGGTTATTAAGTTTTTTTACTGTTAATAAATAATTTTTAAAAAATATTTGAAATAAATACCGACGGTATTACCGAGGGAACATGGCCGTCGGTATTTTACCGAGAGTTGGAAAAAATTTACGGGTCGTGCCACAATCACCGACGGATAAATTTTGTCAATATTGACCCCGACTAAATCCGTCGGTATTTGTTAAAGTTGGTAATATTTACCACTCATGCCATATTCACCGACAGCTAGTCCATCGATAATTATCGTTTAAAATACAAACAGAGTAATTCCGTCGGTACATTTCTCACGTGAATTTTTTTTTTGGCGCACTGAGCCGTTTATAATATCGTCGGTGTTCCATTGGTGGTTGCTTTTTTAATTGCCAACAGAATGAGCGACGGAAAGAGAAATTACCGACAATAACGCCTCCAACAAACTTATTCCGTTGGTGACGCTGTCAGTAAAATTTTTACCAACGGGTTTAGTTCATCTCACCGACAGAATTAATCTATCGGTAAAATTGCTTAATGGTGTAGTGAATATTTTACAAGTAATACTATATTCTAGAAATTTAGCTGCTTTAGATATGTTCCTTAAATTTGTTTACACGGTTAAACGACCCTTATTCAATGGCGGGAGAAATTCGAAGGAGCAATCTGCTACATGATTTGTCAAAGTTTTCTTAAAAGATAAAAGAAAATATTATCATTACAACTAGTGCCACTGGCAAGCGGTGTTTTGTGGCTTTGATCTTAAACCATTAAGAAAAAAAGCTCTAAGAATTTGTCTTCCTAAAATATTTAATATTTTAAAAAAACATTTGGTGTAGCTAGGTAGGGAAACCGGAACATATATTTGATATCCTTAATGTAAAATGATATTTTATACTTAGAAAGAATTATGATCAAGATATGTGAAATTAATGGACAGTGATTCCCAGGTTAGTGGGCTACCTGATGCCATCTAAATTTATAAGGTACAAACATGAAAGTGGACGCAATGGCCGCAGGTATTGTTTGATTCTTGCATGGCTTTCCACAAAGCATGAGAAGAGAAAAAAAACTGTGAGAAGAGAAAAAAGAAAAGAAAAAAGACATTTTGCAGATGAAGCAGGACACAGACATAGAAGAAACCAACATTGTTAACATTTTGCAGGGAAAGCTCGAGCCTTTTGTCAAGGATGGCGACAACATTTCTATCTAATTAAATATAACCATATACATGTTTATACACAAATATTATGAATATAAAACATATTGATATATAGATAGAATAATAAAAATATTTTTCTGGAAATAGTCCACGATGACGTGTTCATTTTCTTTTCAGTTTAATGAAATTTGATGATGTTATGAAAAAGAAAGAAAGAAAATATTAGAAGAAAAGAAACGGAGAATTATTTAAATATTTATTTAATTATTAAGATTGATAAAAATTTATTTAATTTAAAACTAAGTATAAATAGAGTTATTTAATTTATTTTATATTAAAAAATTGATAATTCATAAATTTATTTAAAACTTTTTTATTAAGATTTTCTCTATTATTTAGAGCCTTAAAACTTCAAGGATAGAGTAATGTATAAATATTACTTAATAGGTATTTGAAATTGTGATAAATGGTGTTTTTTAAAATATTTTTTATTTAAAATTATATTAAAATAATTTTATTTTTAACTTTAGTATATCAAAATTATAAATAAATATTTAAAAAATGTTTTTTAAGTTAAAAATACTATAAAAATGTCTAAAAATAGAATTTATACCAAACACAGCAATAGATTCAATTGACCTTGCCTATATTGCTCGTGTTTTGACACATTCATACATTAAAAAAAAACTCGATAGCTCTCCATTCTCACACAAATTGTGCAATTCTGCAGTTTTTCTGAAGACTTTTCATCTTTTACAGTTCTTTACCTCATCTTATTCTACAAATCTCTGAATCAATATCGCATAACAGGAAAATGTAGGACTTTTCAACTTTCTTTCCACAAAGATAGCAGTTAAAAAGCAAGAGTAGGGGGGGCAGGGACTTTGAGGAAGTTGAAAAATAATATAAATTATATATAATAATTTATTTATTAATTTAAATTTTTTAGTTATATTGATTTTTTATATTATATTAAAATTTTAATGATTAAATAATTATGAATTTAAATTTTATTATTTTTATTTATTTGATAAAAATTAAATATAAGGTAATATAAACTTGTATAAGTTTTAAATTTAAAGGTTTTTACTTGAAAGAATGTATTAAAAAATAATATAATTTATATTTTATAATCTTCTCTAATAATTGAAAATTTTAAATTGAATTATTGGACAATAATTCTTCACCAAAATACATAATTAATTCGTGAAAGCTATCGTGATAATGATGTTTTAAAAAGAGTTTTTTAAAACAATGTGAATAATTGGACTCGGATATTTATCTGCCCCGATTTCAGATCAGAATTTCCATGTAAAACATAGCTAGGGTCTCCATTATTAAACAGAAGCTAGAAACCTATAAAGTTTAATGCAAGAATTGTATAAAAGTCATGCCAATTTCCATGAATAATTGGCATGACTTTCCACAAAGCCTACTTTTAGGTAGGGTAGAGGGCTGTGACCGCAGGTATTGTTTTTCTGGCATGACTTTCCACAAAGCAAAGAATAATATTTTTAAAATTCCCTTTTGAAAATTTAAAAATTACAAATAATATTTTAATACGGACTTTAATGACACAAGTCTTCACCAAAATACATAATTAATTCATGAAAGCTGTCGTGATAATGGTGTTTTTAAAAAACATTTCTTAAAGCAATGTGAATAATTGGACTCGGATATTCATCTGCCCTATCTATGTCGATTTCAGACCAGAATTCCCATGTAAAACATTATTAAACCTATAAAGTTTAATGCAAGACTTGTATAAAAGTTTCGAGGAAGTTTTATCTCTATAGTTATCTACTTGATGACATTTTTCAACATTTTAAATCTTTAAGAGATCAGCTTTTACAATAGTAATCTTTATCTTCAATTAAAGGATGTTTATTTTATGTATAAGATATTGTATAGGATTTAAAATATTTTTACAAGTTAGACGACCCTTATTCAATGACGGGAGAAATTCGAAGGAGCAATCTGCTACATGATTTGTCAAAGTTTTCTTAAAAGATAAAAGAAAATATTATCATTACAACCAGTGCCACTAGCAAGCGGTGTTTTGTGGCTTTGATCTTGAACCATTAAGAAAAAAAAGCTCTAAGAGTTTGTCTTCCTAAAATATTTAATATTTTAAAAAAACATTTGGTGTAGCTAGGCAGGGAAACCGCAACATATATTTGATATCCTTAATTGATTTAATGTAAAATGAAATTTTATCCTTAGTAAGAATTATGATAAAGATACGTGAAATTAATGGACAGTGATTCCCAGGTTAGTGGGCTACCTGATGCCATCTAAATTTATAAGGTACAAACATGAAAGTGGACGAAATGGCCGCAGGTATTGTTTGATTCTTGCATGACTTTCCACAAAGCATGAGAAGAGAAAAAAAAGTATGAGAAGAGAAAAAAGAAAAGAAAAAAGACATTTTGCAGATGAAGCAGGACACAGACATAGAAGAAACCAACATTGTTAACATTTTGCAGGGAAAGCTCGAGCCTTTTGTCAAGGATGGCGACAACATTTCATTTTCTTTTCAGTTTAATGAAATTTGATGATGTTTTGAAAAGGAAAGAAAGAATATATTAGAAGAAAAGAAGTGGAGAATTAGTCGACCACTTATCTATAGGCCATGAACAGATTGGCCATAAATCAAATCCGTACGTGGGTTATATACCTAACTAGAAATCTGTGTCATCTCGGCTATTAATTTCATTTGCGAATGCAAAATAATATAAAATTATTCTTGAAAACTTATTTAATAATATCTCTAAAATATTAATTTCCAAGTTATATTGTCTATGGAGATTAATTTATTCAGAAATAAGATCAGGAAGATAAGTTATATTGCCTTAGGAGGGAGATTAATTTATTCAGAAATATGATCAGGAAAACAAGAAATGAAAGGAACAGTCATTGCTTAGGATTTTAAGTACACTGAAAACATAAAAAGAAAGGAAAATACAAAGGGATTAAATATTTATCACACCGTCTGTATGACAGTAAGAATAAGGAGAAAAGAAGCAGCAACAACAGAGATGTCAGTCCATGGATTGTTGAAATAAACCTGCTTCAAGGTTGCCTTCCACTTGTGCCAAGGCTTAAAAAACTTCACTCCAGACACTTTCTTAGGAAGTCAACAATATGTAGGACTCTAGAAGAATTGATTATTTTCCAACTGTCCTATTTAATTTACACAGTCAAGCCATATCGTTTTAATAACCAACAGGTAAGCTCAATAAGGGTACAATTCTTGTTGAGAAGATAGTTTGAGTTGATCTAAATCTACTGTATTTCCGACTTCTCTTGTAGCTCCGACTTCTCAGGCATATACTTATATATAATCGTTATAACATTGCAGAAAAATGACATTCAGAAATAAATTCCTTTCATTCTTTTGGTTTTCATTCCTTTTATTTGTTTTCATGGTATCAGGAGCATGGTTAAATCCTAACGTCTCCACCAAGCTTCCGCATATTTTTTCAATTGAGGATAGTATTTCAACAAGTGCTACCAAAACACCACCCATTAGAACATGTTTTTTTTAACCATTGATCCATCTGATCCTTTTTTTTTTTCCATGCCTCAGACCATCCAAGTCAGATTTTCTTTCGTCCATGGAAGTTTGTTGACGTAGTGTTCGATTTGTGCTTGCTAGAATATCAGCTTCCATTCTTCTTCCTCGGGAAGTTGTTTGAGCTATCCTGTGAAGCCAATTATATGAATTGTACCACTATGGAACTTACCAGTGAGTTATTAAAAGAAATCTGGGCTAACTGGGTAAAAGAGGACAATTGGAAAAAAATAAATTCCCCTGGAGTCCACAACTAAAAATAGATGACAACACAGAAATCTTATTCAGAAATCTCCAGGCCATTGACCAATGGCATCATAGTTCGGAGTATATTTTCATAAGTGACTATATTACTTTCATCGGCTGCCTCGTCCGTGCTCCTAATGATGTGGAAGTGCTGGCTCACAATGAGAATTTGAAAAATATGCTAAACAGTGACGAAGCAGTGTCAAATCTTCTTTACAACCTCGACAAAGAAAATGTTGTCACTAAAAATAGTTTTCTTTCAGGTATCTGCAAAGACCTGAAGTCACATTGCACAAAGCGTAGGCACAACTGGAAGGCAACCTTGAAGCATGTTTATTTCAAAAATCCATGGACTGGCATCTCTGTTTTTGCTGCTAGTTTTCTCCTTGTACTCACTGTCATACAAACCGTCTGCTCTATCCTTCAATTGTGATAGATATTTAATCCCTTTGTATTTTTTATCTTTTCTTTTTATGATTGCAGTGTACTTAAAAACATGAGCTAAGACAAATTTTACGTGCTCAGTGAATCATTAATGATATCCTTTTAATTGTTTTCTTCATTAATTAAAAAAATAATTAATTAATTTTTTTAATAACATGTCTATGGGGTTAATTTATACGCACCTTAAATAATTTTATGAGTTCTAAAATTAACGATTATATAAGATTTCAGTGATAAAAAAAATAAAATCTATTTATTATGAATGATAATTGTTATTTAATAAAAAAATTATTATGAGAGGACAAGTATGATATTAAGTTGGTGGAGGGAAATTAAATATTGTTTTAGTAGTGGAGGGACGACCATATTCTTTCTCTAATTTATTAATGTTTTAATTTAATTATATCTTTAAATTATTAATAAGTAAATTTTATTTAAAAAAGGTGTTCGTGTGGTATCATCGAACCAAATCAGTGAGCCTGGGCATGAGTTTTGGATCAGGTGGGCTTGATTAGGCATAGATTTCAAGGCTGAAACATGGGCCTAGCTCATATCAGCAATTTATAAGGCTATAGAATTATAATTTAGAAGGCAATTTCCCATACTTGCTGCATCCACTCGCTAGTGAAAAAAAAAAAAAAAAAACTTATAGCAAAAGATGGAAATTTTAGATTTTTGATAGCCATGGTAGTTAAGTAATTTTATTGGGTATAAAAAATTGAAATCTCTGTGAAGCCCCCTCCACCATCCTAATTATATCAAAAAATCCATTACAAAAATACCAAAACACCCCTAATCATGAATGAAATTTTATTTTTTAGGGATAATTTAGTTATTATAAATTACATAAAAAGTTGAAAAAACCAAAACACCTTAAGCTTCAACTTTAAAAAATTTAATTTTAAAGGTAATGAAATCATTTTATTTTGCATAAAAATTTGAAAAAGTCGATCTATCTCCATATGACTAATGTATCCATAACTGGTTATACATGTAGTTTTGAGACGGGCAAAACACTGGAAAAACACTGCGGAGTGTTTTGCCCTCACGTTTCATATTTTCTTTTCATTTTAATATTAATCCAGATCTTGACCCACTAAAATACATGAACTCTGTCCAGATTCTGCAAATTTTAGCCGAGGCAAGGAACAGTTAGCCTGGATATTCTGATACTGCATTTAATTCTTTAGATGTTGGTAACATGTTATTTCTTCAAATTTTGATTAAATATTTGCCTCCGACTGCATAATTCCCTCTCTGATTTCTACTGACTAAACATGGATGAGCTTACAGTACCTAAACGCATAAAAATCAAATCATGTCATCAGGAATAGCATGACAAATCATTTGCTTTGATCTTATATTAATCAAGGATAACATTCTGAAGCATAGTGCTAGTTGATAACTGGAAACTTTTACATGCTAATTGAGGGAAAAAAAAAACAGAACATGAAAGAAACAAGCATTGATCACACAGCAATCCAAATCCATGGAACACTTAATTGAAATCCTGGAAGCTACACATGCATAAGAGAACACACAGTTTGTACCATAGTGAGTATGAGGAGAATCAAGGCTGCGATAATAGAGATTATGGCCCATGGAGTATGGAAATACTCTTGTTTCAAGGTTGCCTTCCATTCATTCCAAGGCCTCCTGCAGTATGCTTTCAGATCTTCAACGAGACTAGCGAAGATGAAATCATCCGCGGTGAGAGAATTTTCCTTGGAAATATTATGAAGAAGAGTCGTAACTGCTTCATAGTCATGTATCCAGTTGTCTATTATTCCATTTCGAACAAGGATTTCCACATCCTTAGGAGTAATGACAAGCCAATTGATCATTGAAATATAGTTAGCTATATACTCTTCGTGGCAATGGCATTGCTCAAATACCTGGAGATTCCTGAATAAGATTTCTGTGTCGTCATCTATTCTCAATATTGGCATTTCCAGGATCCCTCTATCGAATTTCATGTCGAGCAAACTTTTGCCCGGTTTAAACCTGAACCTAACTATCCAGCTTGATGGAGTTCAGTTATACTTGGTACGTTTATGGTCTCGAGTTCTTTCTTCGTTCTATCTAACTCTGATGGCTTCTGACATTTTCTTATGAAGTCAACAAAATGTGCTACTTCAGACGGATTGATTTCCTCCAAAATTCCCTTTTTCAATATCCAAGACCCCCGTCTCTCTTCGAAGAACTTGTATGTAAGCTCAATCAATGAATATTCCACTTCAGCAGGGCTATATCTGTTTATTCTGGATGCTTCAAGCAAATCCTCAAGAATGAAGAATGGGAGCTGATTTTCAATCAAGCACATGTCAAGTGATACATCGTTCTGCATCCATGGTTTATTGAATATACGGTCATTGCCACTTCCAATTCCTACACCACAACCTTTGAGCAGGACCACAATGATGAAGGAGGCATCTAGTAACATCATTTTCACAAAGTCTTCACTACCAAGATCGATGGTTTCTGCGTAACAATTACGCAATTCTGTCTCTCTCTCCTCTACAACTGTAATTAACTCCTCCATGCTTGTCTCTCTCCCTTCAAGAAAATCTTGCAAGTACAATATTTTGTGCTCCTGCATTGCTTTAAGCTCTTCTTTTCCATGGTGAAGTGGACCAAGGCTTACTACTTGAGGTGTGAAGATCGTTTCATTCGACTCACGTATTCGAATAGGGGCTCTGTAGATACAACATTGATCGGAGAAAGAATGCAACATTTCCATATCCGCTCTCAAGGACTCCGCCAACTTGTTAATATCAAGTGGAAGTTGTGAATCCTGATCATATTCTGTTACCTGCTGATCATCAACCGATATTTCTACGTCCTCCATCTTGTGGGGATACTGACCAAAGCAATTCTATTGTCAGGCTCAATATAAAAAATTTGATTACCATTAAGTAGTCTCAGACTAATTCTGATTGCTTCAGTTTAAAAAATAATAATCTGGTTGCTAGAACTAGAAGTATGGACCGGGGAATAGCTACCTATCACTTCAAGGTTGCATGACAAAAAGGTTTTTGATTAGAGAGACAAATATAAAAATATAAAATAAATCTATCTCTTAGATTCACATTCTCTTTCAAAACATCTATTATCTTTGTTTCTTGTATCTTGAGACAGTAATTCAATGCCACCCAACAACTTTGATTTGTAATGTCAGAAGTAACCAGCAATGTGTTCATCTAGAACTAATTACAAGCGCTTTTAAAAATTGCTGCTGAAGAGCATATATACGACAGAGTTGAGAAAATTCCTATTGTCGGCATCAATAAATTTATCATTACTACAAATGCTCGAACAAATCCAACTCCTACTAATAAGTAGAAACAGATGAAAATATACAAAAGATTAAATATCAAACAACTGCGAGAATGCAAAAAATTAAATAAGGATTTTAAACTTCAATTTCTAATTTCTTACTATTGATGACTACATAACTACGTACAACAATTTCTACTTAGATTGGCTTGAAAACGTCCTTCTACGCTGTCCCAGAAGATAGTGGTTCCCAGTTTCTCCGTGAAGAGTGTTAACTTCTTTTCATCTTCCAACGGTCGACGTCAGCATATTTCTCACTCTAAAGGTGACACATTGTATATAGCAAACACTCGCCGGATATAAAGTTAAAGTGAGAGTCACTTTAACTTTATATCTGTAGAGTGCTTCCTATATACTAATCTTAAGTTAAAGATGACTCTAACTAAAAAAAAAAAAAATTGTTTTATTTGCCATCTACTACTAGCATTTTATAATATAATCGACTATTATAAAAAAAAAAATATCACTACGAAAACAATTACTTCACTTTCTTATCTGCTGAATTATCTAATCTTCTTGATTAATAAAAAGGATATCGACGACTGCAACATGTAAGCACGCTAAGCGAATTGTAAGCTGTCACCTGTTTGAACAATCAAGAAATTAAAAAAAAAAATCATTACAGAATAATATAAAATCGTTTTTTAGCTTCATCTAGCTAGTAACTTCAATTTTAATTTGAAATATTATACCTAATTAAGCATTATGTCGATCATATTTATGAATGTGTTGATCATAACATTAAAAACAAAATTAACATGTTATCAAAGCTTTAATATATAACTAAGAAGCGAGCAGCTTTTTTATTAGAAAATAATATAAAATTATTTACAAAAACTCACTCAATATGACCTTTTGGATTAAGACAGTATTTTAACATAAACTAGATAATTAATTGAAAATGGCAGCTACACCGTTTTGAAACCAGCCGGGCTAAATGAAATTATGAAGAATTTGATGTTTTGCATCAATAGAAAATTAAGGAATCCAATAAATCTCTTTATTTCATATATGATTCTCACTTGAGCTCTAGAATTGTGACTTTTGCTTTCATTTAGTAGGGTCAGGTCAATTCTAATCACTTTATGGAGGAAAAGTTCGAGTCTACAATGAATTATTGACATAAAAATCTCAAATAGTTGAGTGAAAATT
>Ga0325405_1001638_pt1 | contig 22870 bp, 12 predicted proteins | sample PopdelMetagenome_21_FD_205663 | JGI IMG/M metagenome (GOLD analysis project Ga0325405, IMG submission 205663) | Populus deltoides microbial communities from Bellville, Georgia, United States - Xylem-Control-R2 | ecosystem: Host-associated > Plants > Phyllosphere > Stem > Wood/Secondary xylem...
AGTTTTGATTTTATATTTGCTTACAATCATAGAAAGAGAGAATAAGTTCATGATTTCGGTGTAATTTAGTGTATTGTTGAGATTTTTTAAAATATATATTTTTTTATTTAGAAATATATTTAAATAATAATATTTTTTATTTTTAAAAAATTTATTTTTAACATTAACATATTAAAATAATTTAAAGACATAAAAAATATTAATTTTAAAAAAATTAAAATTTCTCAGAAACACGGTTTGATCATTCTCTAAAATTCACCCTTCTTGTAGCAATTACGTGGAGGTAAATTCAAAATATAATTATTCTCACTAAATTCAGAAAAGCAATGTAAAAGTTTAAGGAGGTGTTAGTAATAATGATTGGTTTTGTTTTTCAAAGTATTTTTTATTTAAAAATATATTAAAATAATGTATTTTTTATTTTTAAAGTTTATTTTTAATCCTAACATATCAAAATAATTCAAAAATAAATTAATTTTTTTATTAAAAAAATCCAGTTCAACAATGTGCCATGCATTCCTTATATATTGCTTGCTTTTGTGTTTGAATTACCTCTTATGTTAATAATTTATTTAATTACATTTTTTTTTTTTTTGTAAAATTGACTCAATTGAAACAGACAATTAATGTCATTTAATCGTGTTTTTGATATGAACAAGGATTTTTAAATAAGATAAAAAAATTAAATTCACTAATAATAACAATTTTTTTTTCAAAGAGCCTTAATTAGATGCTTATGTGCTAATTATATGATCGAACAACTTCTCTCTTAATTAAATAATGAGATGCAATCACTTTTTTTATGAAAACCTAAACCTTAATTTCATTGCTAAAACAATTAAAAATGTTTTAAATTCTTGACCAAATTATAACATGACTTGGATCCATATGATATTAGAAAAATATTTTTACTTTCATGAGTCCTTAAAGACATGCAACTCAATCTATATTTATATTTATATTTATGTGTGGTTGTAGTTTTAATTTTCATTTTCTTTGATTTTTTCTTCACGATGTTATGTGGTTATCTTTTAATTTTTTATTAAAATCTTGTTTGTTTCATAGAAAATAGTTTTTTAGAAATTTCTTTTTAAACTTTCCTATATTTGTTTGCTATTAGAAAATTTTTTCAACAGAAATCACTTTATTGTCAAAGAAAAATTTGGCTTGGTTTTTAGAAAAACAATTTCCTTTTATTTTGGGCGGAAAATATTTTTTAGAAGTTCTAATAAATTTAGAAATGTCATGTTATTTACTAATTATATCAAATTTAGTTTTCAAACTTTTGATTGCTATATATTTTGTTTTGAATTTTTTTTTCATTTTCACCCCTTAGAATTTGATTTAATTTGATTTTTATATCAACTTTGGTCCTTATTTTTATGATTGTTATTTGTTTTTCTCTTATCATTTTTTTAATTGAAATTTTTTATCTATTACATTTGATTCTCATTTATTTTATTTGAGATAATTTATGAAATTAGTTTTTTTTTAATTTTCATTCTCATTCAACTTTTTAACTTTTAAGATTTGTTTCTCATTATTTTAATAAACTTGAAAAACATTAATAAGTTATTTTCCAGCTTATTTTTCATGACATAACCAAATACTAAAAAGTATTTTTCAATTTATTTTCCATGATACTATCAAATATCAGAAAATAATTCACTTTCCATAAATCTATTTTCAAGAAAATCACTTAAAAAAACTATTTTCTAGCAAACAAACGGCCTTAAACAAATAAAGAAGTAAAATATAGTTAAACCTCTAGAATATTCAATTTGTTAAAAAGAAAAATAAATACTGATTATAGATGCATAACCATATAGGTTGGTATTTGAATTTAGCGATCCACAAAAAGGGATCATTCACAAATACATAACTATTATTCATATCTAGAAAGAAAATCGTGTTTTCATGTAAAAATGATATAATTATGAATTTTATTAATTATTTTTACTGTAGCATATTATAGTGGCGGCAAAATTATAATTTTTGGTTTTTTCTTTATACTTGATATTTTTGTCATTTTATAATTGGTCTACTTATCTCTATTTTTTTTTCTTATCTTCGTTTTTTGTAATATTTTTTTAGTTTTTTCTTTTTTTCTGTTTAGAAATTTTTTAGAAAAAAAGATATATTTTTATTTTTACTTTTCATACTTTAAATATTTATCTCGATCTATTTATACCATTTTTTTGTTCTTATCTTTATTCTTTTGTAATTTGTTTTGTTATTCTTTTTCTTTACACATTTTTTTTTTTGAAAAACCATTATACAAAAACTATGGAAATGATGTTTCACTATAGCAATTGCAAAATTATTGTATTCTTCTGCTACGTTAAAAATTAGTTTGAGATCTTACATGTTTTTATTAATATAATTATCTTTACTATATTTTATTATATGTTAGCATTAACTTTTTAATTCACGGTTATATTTTTTACTTGATGTTTAAAAATATGTTAATAACACCTACACATTAATTTTTTTATGAAAAAAAAGTTATTCAACCTGCAACGAGGCAAGTTGAATAAAAGTGTTAATACTTTGTTTTTGTATTTATTGACATAAATAGTTCTCGATGTATTTAATTAAATGCATGCATAGGCCTTTTGATCTATAATTAGATTTTTTTTACAAAAAAAAACATTTAAAAAGGTTGTATATTTATTTTTTTTAAAAAAATTATTCAACCAGCGAAACGCGAGTCAAATAATATATATATATATATATATATATATATATATATATATATATATATATATATATATATATATATATCACGTGGAGAAAGTAATGTTCATCAAGACTCATTACACTGTGGATTGAAACGGTGTTAGCAAAAGTCATGTTCATCAAGATTCATGATACTGTGGATTGGAGCAGTGTAATGACAGAGTTGCCCTTGTCATAGAGAGTTGCAAAGACTACAGGGGGGTAAAGTTGTCTTTTTATTGGGATGTATTTGGCATTGAAGGGATGATTTATGAGAAAACAATTAGTGCAAACTTTGGTAGGGCATGGTGGGGCTGTACACCACAGGCTGCAGACACCTGGTATTAGGGCTGCCATGCCTTGAAAAAGAGAATTCCAAAGGCTGTAGGGGGTGGGGTTATGCCCCAGGCTATAGACACCTGGCATTAGGACTGCCATGCCCTAGGTGCTAGGGCCAGATCCGCGTGCCTGGCTACAAACCTAGGTGAGTGGGTCTGCAGAACCGCGTACCTGGGGTATAAAGGGTTGCTGGTTTGTTGCAGCAGGACCCAATATCGTTGGGTCCCGCTGACACTAAGACCCAATAACGTTAGGTCCTGCTGGACTCATTAGAGTTGAGTCCTGCTCCTAGCAGAACCCAAAATTGTAATTATTTTTTCTTTTTCATATGGTAAAGAGAAAATAAATAGATAAAAAAAAATTTTATAGTGTACAAAAATTGGGTGGTGATATTCTTTTTTTTTTTTCATTTGATGTTGGGTTGAATTTCCTTATTAAAACATGTTTGTTTTTGCCTTTCAAAAATGTTTTTAAAAATTAAAAAAATTCATTTTTTTCTTTACTTCAAATTAAAATTTTTATTATTTTTCAAAATAAAAGCATTCAGAAAAAAAAATATAGTTTTAATATTGTCATATTAAAGTTGATGGAGCTCTAAATAAATTTGTTATTCACATAATATACTTTATATATTTGTATTATACAAGAAAATTTTTTAATAATAAAATCCATTACAAAAAGTCATAAATACTATAACATAATATTATTTTGGGCCAACATTGCTAAGTCGTTCTGCCAAGCATGACTCAATGATGCTGAGCCCAGATAGGTACCCAGCTGCTGGGTTATTTTGTCAAGCATAACTAAATTCTGTTGGGTCCTTTTGTCAAACATGACCCAATGATGTTGGGCCCTGCTACACACTAATGTTTGGCCTAGATGAATACCTAGCTGTTAGGTCCTTATGCCAATACCTAAATTTGTTGGGTTTGGTTGTGGAGCCAGACCCAAGTTTATTGGGCCTGGCATTACCACTATACCCAATGATAGTGGGTTTGGATGCCCAGCAGGCCCCAATAACGGTAGGCCCAGCTAAAGCAGGATCCATTGAATGTGGGCTCTGCTTCCATTAGAACCGAGCAACGATGGGCCCAGAGCTGCAAGCATGACCTACTTCTACTGGTATTGCTGCAGTAGAACCTAGCAGCAGTGGACCCAGAGCTGCAAGCATGACCTACTTCTACTGGTATTGCTGCAGTAGAACCTAGCAGCAGTGGACCCAGAGCTGCGATCTGGATCCACTACAGCTAAGCCATGCTGCCACCAGGACTCACTAACAGTGGGTCATGCTTCCAACCCCAACTGCTACAAGGACTCAAGAGAATTAGGTCCTGAAGCAAGAGCTATTAGCCGTGGGTCATAACGCTAGACCCATGAGTTAGCACCTAAGAGACTTGTAATAAAAATAATAATATTTATACCGTAAATAATACTATTTTTGATATTAATACGTTGAGTTATAATAAAAATAATAATATTTATAGCACAAATAATACTATTTTAATATTAATACTTTCAATAATAATAATAATAATAATAATAATAATAGCAGCACAAATAATACTATTTTTGATATTAATACCTTTAATTATAATAAAATAATAATATTTATTATTTTTTATATTAATACTTTCAATTATAATAAAAATAATAATATTTATAGTAAAAATAATACTATTTTTAATATTAATACCTTCAATTATAATAAAATAATAATATTTATAGCACAAATAATATTATTTTTAATATTAATACCTTCAATTATAATAAAATAATAATATTTATAGCACAAACAATACTATTTTTAATTTTAATATGTTCAATTATAATAAAATAATAATATTTATAGCACAAATAATACTATTTTTAATATTAATACCTTCTATTATAATAAAATAATAATATTTATAGAACAAATAATAATAATCATAATAATTTTTAATTTTATACTTCAAATTAATTATATGGTTTTTCTTTGGTAGTAATAGTATTTTATTTCAAATTTATTAATGATAATAATGATAAAAAGAGCACTAATTTATAGTTTACCCTTAAAATGGGTCCTGACGCAAGACGCATTCCCTTGGGTCCGGTGTCAGGACCCGATTGTTTGGGGTCCTGCGTCAGGACCCGATTGTCTTGGGTTCGGCTTTAGGACCCGATTGCTTGGGTCTGCGTCAAGACCAAAGTTTAATAGGTCCTTCGTCAGGACCCAATTCTTTTGGACCCTGTGTTAGGACCAACTGGTCCTGAGTCTGGCTGCGCAACCACATCGAATGAGAATATATTAAGTTGGGTCCTACCCAGCAAGACCCATTCGAGTTGAGTCCTGCCCCAGAAGGAGCTAAAATAACTTTGGATCCAGCGACGGTTGGACCCATCAGCTTTGGGTCCTGTTGCGAGCAGGATCCATTAGCGTTGGGTCTTGCCCCTAACAAGACCCAGTGCTTTCAATTTTTTTTCTTTTCTCTCATGTAATTTTTTCACATACAGTAAAGAGAAAATAAATTGATGAGATTTTTTTTTATATTGTTTAAAAGTTGGGTGATCATAATTTCTTTTTTATTTGAGGTTGTGTTGAATTTTCTTATTAAGGCATATTTGTTTTTGCATTTCAAAAATTTTTTGAATTTTTTTTTAAACTTTTAATCTTTTTCTCTAATATTATTATATTAAAGTTGACGGAGTTCTCAATAAATTTTTGATTCACATCATATACTTTATATATTTGTATTATATAAGAGAATTTTTTTAACAATAAAATCCATTAAAAAATAATTTATAAATATTATAATATAATATTATTTTAGGTAATAAAAGAAATTTTAATTTTATAACATTAGTGTACGAGATTCAAAGTTTTATCAATGTTTTATTGCCTTCAGATTTTTTTATTCAGTAGTTTTGAATTATAAGTATTATTAAATATATAAATAAATTATGTGTTGGGTCCTGCCCGAGCAGGATCCAGGATCCATTAGAGTTGGGACATGTTAGGGGTAAGACCCAAAGTAGCTTTGGGTGTAGCTGCACAACATGATCCAATAAGTTTGGGGACCCAAAAGCACTAGGTCCATACCCAATTCTCTTAGGTCCTGCATCAAGACTCAAGGCTAATGGGTCCGGTGTTAGGACCCAATTCTCTCGGGTCCTGTGAAGGACCCCAGAATAATAGGTCTTGAGTCCGGATCCAATTTGGGTCCTGCGTCAGGACCCAAGGGTGATGGGTCATGCACCAAGACCCAAGGTTAATGGGTCCTGCGTTAAGACCCATTTTGCTTGGGTCCTGCGTTAAGACCCATTTTGCTTGGGTCCTATCTCCAAATCCAAATCTCTTGAGTACTGTGTTAGGACCCAATTCTCTTGGGTCTTGCGGAGGACCCAAGACTAATGGGTCCTGAGTCTGGACTCAATTTTGGTCATGTGTTAGGACCCAATGATGATGAGTCATGCATCAGGACCCAAGATTAATGGGTCATGCGTCAGGACCCATTTCGCTTGGGCCCTGCCTTTAGGCCCAATTCTCTTGAGTACTGTGTTTGGACCCAATTCTCATGGGTCCTGCTTGGGTACTATATCAGGACCCCATTCTCTTGGGTCTTGCGTAGAACCTAAGACTAATGGGTCCTGAGTCCATACCCAATTCTGGTCTTGCGACAGGACTCAAGGGTGATGGGTCCTGCATCAAGACCCATTTCGCTTGGGTCCTACCTCCGAACCCAATTCTCTTGGGTATTGCATCAGGACTTAATTCTCTTAGGTCCAGCATCAGGACCCAAGGTTTTTGGGTCTTAGGTTTCTAAATATTATTATTTGTGTTATAAATACTGTTATTTTTATTATAATTAAACATATTAATATAAAAATATTTTTATTTTTATTATAATTAATAGTATTAATACTAAAATATTATTATTTTTATTATAATTTTTATTATAATTAATATTATTCATAAAATAATTAATAAATTTGAAAAACAAATATTATCAATATTGAAAAACATCATTAGATTTGATTTGAAGGGTAAAATTAAAAATTATTATTGTTATTGTTATCATTAATAAAGTTTTTTTAAAAATACTATTATTACTATTGAAGAAAAAACATTTTTTTTTAAAGATTAAAAACTATAAAAAATTGAACAAATAAGTTAAATATTATTATTTATATTATAAATATTATTGTTGGGTTTGTTGTTGCAGCCAATCTCGAAGCTCTTGATCTATTATTTTTTTATATTTTTTATGAAAATAAAAAGTTAACCCTAAACTTTTCTTATATAATCATCAACTTTCCTTCCGGAAAAGAAAGTTGATGATTATATAAAAAAAGTTAATGCATGGTCGAGTCCTGTCTATAGTTATATGACCTAACCTGGGAGTTGACCCGGCTAAAGAATCGAGTCTTGGGTTACACGAGTTAACCCGGGTCAACCCGAAAACATTAAAGAAATTAATGTAAAATCTATGTCCAGCTTCTCTCTAATCGTTCTCATCTGTATCCATGCAAATCATAGGCAAGAATTAATTGAAAGAAAACTCTTTAAAAGATGGAAATGTCAGTTACATGTTGCATGCCTTTTCTCCAACTCCTTTCCTACATGCGCACAAACATACAAAAACATGATATAAATTAAAGAAAAGCAAGGAAGTTGGTAGAACCTGAAGAGCAACTTCATATTGGTTGAAAGCATCTTTTCTGCCCTAGTCTCCAAGCACCAGAAAGGATAGTGTCCCATTAGTTTTTGCAGGTTGTTCAAACCTTCGAAGCTCTGCAGTGTTGAGACTAAACACAAACCAAAACTACTAATCATCAAAACGAGGCATAAAGCCATATATTCATCAATATAGATAGAGAGGGTCAATGGATTACTAATGAATATATGGACTCTGATTATTCAGTTAATTTCTTTTGGCAAGAACTTTTAAAACTTCTGGAAACCAAAAAACTTGCCATAAATCATCAAAACTTTGCAGCTTGGAGGAAAAAAAAAGAAGAAGAAGAAGAAAGAAAGTTAGGAATGCAGAAGCTAGAAATAATCTATATTCTAGCCAAAAAATTGCTTACACTATTATTATTAATATCATTATTAGTTTTTCCAGAGGAAGAACAACAAGCTTTATACTACACGTATTTGTGAATGACAATTCTCTAAAAACACAACACAAGTTGCTAAAAACTAATTAATTATATTAATGTAATTGAATAGTGCAGGGAACCCAATAGATCTGCAAGCCAAATTAAAAAAATGTGTTATGAGCCAAGCTAATTGAAGATGAGGCAAGCTAATTGCCATCTTTTCAATCTTGGTTGCTAGTATGATAGAGGTGTGTTTACCATTATTTTCACAAACTCAAAAGTTGTTTCATAAAGAAACCAATTGTTCCGTAAAGAAACCAACCTCTTTACAAACTTAAAAGATTTAAATGACCCGAAGACAACATTTAAAATTAAAAGAATACATGGTTCTTACTTGAAAATTTTAGAAAAGCAATCATCTACTTGGATTACAAATACTAGATCTCTTGGTTTTTCAAGCTTCAAAGAAAGAAATTAGGGTAGAATAACGGTTCTTTCCTTTTGTTGTTAGTACAGTTAACACACACACACACACACACATATACCGGGTTCGACTAAGTCATGGGTCGAACCACCGAGTCAACCAGGTTTTGCCGGTCTTTTGCCTAATCCGGATCAGTCCAGCCACCAGGCGACCGGGTCCTGGGTCAACCTGCTAGGCCGGTTCGAGTTTAATAACTATAGTCTTGTCAATGTGATTAGAAAAGGAAAGGAAAGTTGATGATTATAACTAGTGTGTGTGCGTGTGTGTATATAATGCATAGTCGGTCATCGAGTCCTATCAATACGATTAATATAAAAAAAGGAAAGGAAAGTTGATGATTATATGTAACTCCTCATTTCATCAAAAAGAGCAAATACTTGAAATCTGGAGCAAAAAAAGGATCTCTTGAGAACAATCCCAACAACATGCTACACATCAAGTTCCCAATGAAGAGTGGGTAACACTTCTTTTTTACCCTAAAGCTATCTTATGATTTTTGTTTGATTGTTTGAATCATAATAAAAAAAAACAAAACATGTTAGACTTGTTACACGTGGACACACGATGTCGAGGGGTCGTGAGAATTGTCACCTAGCTGTTTGGTTCAGGATTGTTAGGAAATCCGAGTATATTGGTTCTATCAAAGATTCGAGAGTAAGGGACTGGTTGTGGTTAGTGAAGATATCATCACCCCTAGTGTACCTTACCTAAGGTAAGTTGCTTTGTATGGTTTAGAGGTTTTTGTGGTTTTCTGATCAGTGGTCTATAATTCGTTTAGGATTAAGATTTACACATATGATTAAATCTAGTGTTTAAGAATTTATTATCAACTTGTGTACCTTAATAAATTATTAGGAAGTGGTTCTTCGTAGTTTGTGTATTACGGTGAAAAATACTCTCAATTAAAATTGGTGAATATTTAGAATAACTCTGAGAATTTTCAGGTCAACTCTTGATATTTTAAATACCAGTCTCACTTGAGAAGGTGTAACGTTCTATACTAGGATTTTAACTATTATTTCCCATGAATTAAAATATGGTGATTATTGAAATATTAGCCAAATACTCATGGATTTAATAAAACATGTTATTAAATTTTAAAATGCATATAAATACATATTTTGAATTTTCATATGGAAATACTAAACAATATAATTTTCCTTGTATTTTTTAGAGACTTGGCCATACATAATTAAAAACATTTAATTCTTTTTGTCCTTTTGATTTTAAACATTCAAGAATATATAAGAAAATACAAACACACACCTATCTTTTTTAATAATTAACCCACATTCACTACAATTACATGTTTATAAATAAACAAAATTCATAATAATCCACACACACACTAAACATTTATAATTTATAAAACAAGCCTTCCAAAATTCACAAATTAATATGGAGAAATGTTGGGAACCTAGGAACACTGCTGGAAAATTCTGGAAATGCATGAATAGTGGTAGTGTGTAAACCCACGCACCATTGCTGATGAAGTGAAAAATGGGTGGATCAGGATTAACGTTTCTTCCTCTTCCTTCTGGTATTGGTGCTGAATCTCAATGTCACTTCCAAAACAAACAAAATAAAAAATCACACAACAGTTAATTATTTTTCTTTTAAGATTTGTTTCTCTCTTCCTTTTGGTTTCCTGTTGCTGTTTGTGAAAGTTGGCGGGGGAGGCTAAGCTAACCCTGGGTGGCTGGTTTAAAGATGGAGGCTTATTGGTTTTGATATGGAGAAGAATGGCCTGGACAAATCTAGTGGTATTGGTTCCAGTCGTTGGATATTTAGTGTCATCATGCTATGTAGGACACCGCTGTTGAGGGAAGAGACATCATTGCTGAGAGTAGATTGCTGGTTAGAAGTACATGGATGGGTCATTATGGAACTGGGTATGGCTGGTGTTTGAAGGAAATGGGAGATTGAGGCTTTGTGTTGTTGACCTATGATATGATATGGGTGGTTATTGGGTTAGGAGAACGGGGATGGTAACTAGGTAGAGGGCTGGTCTGTTTCTGGTGTAATCCATGGCTGATGATAAAAACAAAGCTGGAGGTGAATTGTTACTTGAGGTTGTTGATGGCAGAAGATTGGTTTATATCTGTGATAATTGAAATGATAGTGGGTAAGAGGGAAAACCTGTGGGCGTTGGTTAAAAGATGGTGGAAAAAAGGCTAAGGATAAAGGTGATTTTTGGCACAGATCAATGGGAGGGATGAAAAAGTTGAATGGTAGATTTTCATTTCTTATTATCTGACAGGCTGTTTTTACGTATAATGAAGGCTAGGAGAGTGGTGGCTATGCATAATGATAGTCTTTTTTCTTTTTCTTTTTCTTTTTCCTTTTCTTTTTGTGTGCGGTGGATAGTTTTTGGTTTAATGAGTTTAGGATTTTTTTGTGTTGTGTGGGTATGGGGAGAGTATATGTAAGTATTTTTTTTTTATTTTTATGGTTTTTCTAAAATTCCCCTCTTTACTTATGTAACCACCTATTTATAGGTAAAAATTTTCTTTGGCTTAAGGGCAAAACAAATCAGGATTGACCTTTGGATTTCAAAAATAAATCTCAACCATTCATTTGCTAACTTGGAGACAAAGCAAAGAAAAATGGACCATTAGATTAACAGAATGATTGTAGACCATTTGATTAAAAAAAATGGGTTGCTTGGTGGTAGGGTTTTCAATTTTTAAATTGGTTCTTTCCCTTCCACAATTACAATTAGATTACTAAAAAATTAAATGCATTTTTTTAAAATTCTTTAGAAAAGATGTCATAGACGACGCAAATACATCAAAAACATATTTTTGGGTTTTTTGTTATTTGTTTTTACTATTTTTGGTTTTTTTTTTCAAAACTTTATCAAAAGTTGGGTGAAAAATTGGGTAGCAACATATGCCCCCTCTTTACAATGCTTATGAAGCAAAACCTCATCAATATTTTGCATAGTGAACTTGTAAAGAAAAGTGTCTACCCGGCTTGTTGGGTGATCCAATCATACAAAGAGTTTGTTTTTTTAGAAGAAAATGATCTTATTTTCATGGGTGACCTGCCTATTTTGAAGTTAAAAAATTAGTATATTTTCATGAGCGACCTGCCCACACACACTTACACTGGTTTATTTTCTTGGGCGACCTCTTTATTCAGAAATTGGTTTATTTTTATGGGCGACATGTCCATTCAAAAACTAGTTTATTTTCACTAGTAACCTACAATTTTTAAAATTAAAAAACTGGTGTATTTTCATAGACGACCTCCCCTTTCAGAAACTGGTCTATTTTCAGAAGTGATCTGCCCTTTCTGAAATTCAAAAACTAGTATATTGTCATATGCGATCTCCTTTTCAAAAATTGGTCTTTATTCATGGGCAACCTGCCCCTTCTGAAATTCAAAAACTATTCTATTTCATGGGCAACCTTTTCTTTTAGAAAAACTAGTCGATTTTCACAGGTGATCTGCCCTTTAAAAAAAGATCTATTTTCATGGCCGACCTTTCCTTTAAAAAAAACTAATCTATTTTCACAGGCGACCTACCCTTCCAATTCATCAAAATCTTGTTAGATTTCATTGAGGATTTTTTTCTAAAAAAAATAAAAAAAAATTATGTAATGCTTGAAGGTTACAAGACATGCATGTATCCTTACCTGGTTTGAAATTTAGGCCCATCATTATAAGGTGTTTTTGTTTGCTATCCAAAGCCATTTTACCTTTTTTTAATTCACTGACTCATTTGAGTCTACCGTATGCCAGTCCTCTACTCAAATGCAAGTGTAATGCCCATCTTGGATTGTCTGCGATGATCACTACTCTCGTTGTTCATCAAGCCTGATCATGCCCCCTGTGGTGTTGTTTGATTCATTGTAAAGGAGTTTACAAAACAATATTGTTTTGGATTCTCCCAAAATTATCCTTTTGTCAACTGTATGCGGTCTATCAACAATCATCTAGTGTTGACATCATCTTAGATTGTCAATCAACCATGATGTTGACTTTAATTGAACCATATTCTTCAAGCATATGCTATCATCAACCATCATGAAACTGTTAAGTCATTCAGACAAGCAACACAGACTCATTGTTGTATGTTCAACGTCCTTCTCAATGAATTCCTCTTAGCCCGTCTAACCGGATTATGAAAAGAAATGAATTGTCATCAATTATGATATTCCCTTCTATCACCCATATTCATGTAGTGAAATGCAACTTGAATCAATAGGCTTCAAAGTAGATTGTCTCACAGTTAGTCTAGGTGGCATATATTTATCCAAATACACCCATGTGATTGCATATTTCAAGTGTCAGAACCATACTTCAGAGGGTAAACCAAAATTTCAGACATAAATATACCCCTTAAGTGCATCGTTATTCTCAACTAATGTTGGAGTTCACTCAATTATAGACTATCTTTGAACAATATTGCCCTCAGTTAATCTAAATGTGCTCGTTCTTTTGTCTATCAATAAAAGGCATTTGTTATTGCTAGATGCTAAACATAGCTTTAATGGATTTCATGGGATCATCATTTGATATTGTTGTTGGAGTTTACTCAATCATAGACTATTTTTTTAGCAACATTGCCTTCAATTGATCTAAATGTGCTCGTTCTTTTGTCTATCAACAAGAGGCATTTGTTATTACTAGATGCTATACATAGCTTCGATGGATTTCATTGGATCATCATTTGATTATGTTTCTTTACCCCTCAGCTAATCTAAATATTGTTTACATTCTTATCTAGGGTCCATTGTATTGCCCGTAGCTGGTCAACTATTTAAAAAGTGTTGAGAAGCGTTGATGTCATTTTCATCAAGGATTTTGCAAACTCGGTCTATGTTTTTTTTTCCCTGAGAATTTTCTCTTGTTTTAGAATCAACTCGTACCTTTTCAAAAATAATATATATTCAAGTCTAATTATTGAAATAAAAGCAAAGAGATGTCAGTGTTGAAAATATTTTTTGAAACTCAAACTTTTTTTGTCAAAAACCTAACACATGTCACTTAATACATGCAATCATTTGATTATCTTATATTTTAAAAACAAAAATTAATTCATTGTAAGACTAAAATAGTTTTTCTATGGTTCTTTGTATCAATTTTAATCTTTGATTTTGGGTCTGACATTTAATGGTATGTGAAAAGGTGATCTTCTGTGGATTTTAATAACAAGAGCTTAGAGCAAAGACTCGAGGTTCCATTGAAAATTTGTCTTATTTTTAGTGTTTATTTTATTAACATGCATAATAACAAGTAGCTTAGTTCATGAAGTCGCAACCCTTATGAAAAAGCTCTTCAAGTTTTGAGAGTGCCATTTATTAATTCAAATCGTTTACTTGATTAAAAATAGCTTTTAAAAGCACGTAATACAAGTTATGGTTAATAGCTACGAAATAAAAGGAAATTCATAGACTCAAAAGTGTTTGAGGGTTTCAAATACCTAGGATCACCATTAATTATTCATTAACTCTCTTTCTCCTTTTGTCTTTGCAAAAAAAAGTGACATGTCATATATTTCATCAATAAATCTTGTTTTCTAAAACTGGACAAGAAACTCCATCATAATGATATATAACCATGCCTCACTCTTAATAGGATTTTTTATTAGTCAAAAACTTTCAATGTTACCCACTAAGGTCAAACATTGACATACACTAATGCCACTATTTTCATTGTCAATCTCAAACTAAATAGAATACTAAAATTCATTACCCTATCATTTATCTCTTGATACTCATTTATCTCAAAATTCAATTCAAAAGAAAGGTCAAAGTTTTCTGCCTATCATTAACCTCGTCATGTCCTTATTTCTATTTCACTATCTTTGTAAAAGAATAACATATAACAATGTTCACCTAAAAGATCAAAATTCTCTTAACAGAAGCTATAACGCAAATTCAACTTTTCTTTTGATAAATAACTAATCATTTGATACCAAAAGACATGTATAGTTTAGTATCTTTGTTTTTTTTTACTCTTGCCCTCGGCATTGACTCTTGACATTTTTATGCCTTTCCTCAATTAAAAATCTCTTTTTCCCTTTCAGATTTGATAGAAATTTTTCTACCTTTAACCTTGACTTGCCTTTAAGTGCAGATGATTTCTACTTTTCAATTTTCATATAGCCTTCCTAAAAGTTTTCTTAGATGCCCCTCAATCTAGGGCTTTTACACTTTTAGCCATTTTTAAATTGTTAGGCTTCCATTCTAAACATTCTCTTTTACCATTGATTCTAAAATGAACCCACGTGGCGTTGCTGATGAAGCGAAAAATGGGTGGAACAGGAGCAACATTTCTTCCTCTTCCTTCCGATGATGGTGGTGAATCTCAACATCGCTTTTAAAATAAACAAAACAAAAAATCACACAACAATTAATTAATTTTCTTTTAAGATTTGTTTCTCTCTTCTTCTCGGTTTCTTGTTGTCGTTGGTAAAAGTTGGTGGGGGAGGTTGGTTTGCAAATGCAGGCTTGTTGGTTTCAGTATGAAGGAGAATGGCTTGAAGAGATCCAGTGGTGTTGGTTCTAGTCACTGGATTTTCAGCATGGTCAAGTTGTGAATGACACCACTGCTGAGGGAGAAGACGTCGTTGTTGGGAGAAGATCGCTGGTTGGAAGTGCGTGGCTGGGTCACAGTGAAATTAGGTATGGCTGGTGTTTGAAGGAAATGGGAGATGAAGGCTCTGTGTTGTTAATCTAGTATGTGTATGAGTGGTTATTGGGTTAGAAGAATGGGGATGCATGGTAGTTGGGTATATGGTTGGTCTGTTTTTGCTGTAATCCATGGCTAGTGGTCAGTTGTCGGAACCACTAAAATATAACTCTGACTTAACTATCACAAAAAAATAAATTTGTAATATGAGCATGAAAACCAGGTCGAACCCAACAGAAATTTCATTTAATCTTCCTACAATAAACTGAAATGAGAAAGAACGAGGGTTTTGAATGAAAAATTCAAGAAACAATAATTCTGAAAATAATAAATTGATATGTTGTTAAATCAGTTCAAAAGTCCACACATCCATTCCTATAAATTTGTTGATCATCGAAGTAAAATAAATATTCTTTCAATTCAAGCACATAAATTTGATATCCCTTAAAGCTGAGGGAAATTATGAGATTACGAGTACATTAATTAGGAAAAGCTCTCTAATCAATTTCTTGCCACCAAGCGAATGTAATATTGAAAGCAATTTTCATTCAATCGGCAGTAGTCTTAGGAATAAAATCTATGCATTTATTCTAAGCAAATGTTCAAAAGATTGATAATTTAACTTAGTTTATTCTTTCCTAATAAATCAAGATGAGAGTTACAACAATCGAATTAATTCTTTTACTTCTTACTCTAGTTCTTAGCAACAATTATGGATTGAAAGAAACTAGAAAGCATACATGTCATCTCAGAACAATTCAATAAACTTGTATAACAATCAATAGCATAATTCTGAATAAGAAAAAAATAAATACTTGAATCTGAAAGAATTACAATGATAACATTACTTCTCACAACTTGTTAATGGAGATGGTGTGTATCCCTCTTGAACCGAATTTGGGAGTTTAGTTTATAGTTGTTGGAAAATTGGCAAAAACAGAGAAGAAAGGAATTTTTTTTGGACATGTTTTCAGTTGTGTTCTGCTCTATTTATCCACCTCTTTGGCTGCCAAATTTCTTCAGGATTATTAGGCTAATTAGAAGTCTTTATGATACTTAATTCGTTCCTTCTTTATCTGATCCTTAAGGTTGGATAAATCTCTTAGAGATAGTGTTAAAAACTGATTCTGCTGCTGTCATATCTCCACTGTAATTCCAACTCTGCTGTAATTTAGACTTTGTTCCTGACTTGGTTTCTTGAATATCCGACTATCCCAGCTGTATTCATTCATTTATGGCATGTTAGAGGCTTTATCTAAATCTTTTTTAGGTCCCAAGGCCCACCGTTTTAATCTCAAACTCTCAGCCGTAGTAGGATGCTCAGCATTGTTGGTTTCCTAATAAAATCATGAAACTCATCTCGTCCTCTAGATTGCGTCTGGAGTTTGGCCTTCAAAAAGATTTTATCTGACTTGTAGTCCTTCATTAAAGTTGTAGTCCTGGATGTGTAGATTAATTTGGGCTTTTGAATCTCCTGATTTTGATATCGGAAGCTCAAGATATTTGTCATAACCTAATTTTTGATCATTTTATTTTAATTATTATTATTATTATTATTTTATTTACTGAAAGGATAAAAAAAATGATGATAATGATGAAAAAACAAGTAAAATGAAATAAATGAAGAATGAATTAAAATTTAGGTTAAAGGCAACATGATTGGAAGTTTTGGGGTTTAATTAAACTTTGGAATTAATCTAATTAATCTAATCAAGGGCTTAATTGGAGAATTGATAAGTTTTGAGACTTAATTGAGCTTGAAATTAATTAAATTAATCCAATCAAGGGTTTAATTGGAGAATTGATAAGTTTTGAGACTTAATTAAGCTTGGAATTAATTTAATTAATCAAATCAAGAATTTAATTGGAGAATTGATAAGTTTTGAGACTTAATTGGACTTGGATTTAATTAAATTAATGAAATCAGGGACTTAATTGAAGAAATATTAGAGTTTGGGGTCAAAATTGCACAATTAAAATCCAAGGACTACATTGAAAATGGCGCGCAAATGCAGGGGGCCAATTACAGTTTAAACCAGGGGCTTAATTACAAGACTTTTGAAACTGCACGGGTCAAAACGTAAAATGACCACCTTTTATCTCCAAACGGCGTCGTTTTGAAAGGGACGTTGTTCATCTTCTTCTTCTTTAAGCCAGTGACCGTTTTCTGCAGAAAAAGCTGGGAAACGTTGTAGCAGTAATCGCTGTCCGTTGGTTTCAGTTATGGGCGCCTTAATGGTTGTCGACCCTCAGCATGCCACCCGTTACCAACCCGCCGGACCCTATATAAACGAATGAGCACAAAAAAAAAAACAGAGGTTGGTTAGAGAGAGAGAGATGAAAGAAACCAAAAAGAAAAGAAACAAAAGCAAAGCACAGTAACTTTTAGGTTTATCTCCAGAACTCCCATACCAGAAATAGGCTTCCCTCACCAATTCTGTCCTAAGAAAAACGAGAGAGGAAACTGGTCGTGAGAGAGCAGAGACGTGTTCTGGAAAACAGAGCAAAGAAATAAAAAAACAAGTCGAAATAGAGACACAGGAAAGGAATACAACGTGAGATACAAGCATAAAGAGTAAGAGGAAATTTGAAAACAGAAGTGTCACCCTCAGCAATCTCGTGCAAATTCTCTGCAAAAGAACCAGGTATGTCTTCTGCTATGTTTTCCCTGCTTTTTGTTAATTCATTTTCGCCGCCTGTTTTGAATTAATTAACATAGGCTAGGCACGTGTGATTTGGATCACGCGTGCCTTATATGGCCCAGCCGGGTCACTGGCTTGGGCCACTGACCAGGCTAGGCTGGCTGGGTCTAGCCCAACCCATGTGGACTGAGCTGGGCCCAGCCCAAAAAACATTAATAATAAAAAAATAAAAAATAAAAATATAGAAAAATAGAAAAAGTATGTATATGCACGAATAAAAATAATGTAAATTTATTGGTTTATTCACTGACGCCAGAGTCACGAATAAAATATTGGTTTAAATTTATATTATTTTTATTTGTTATATTTTATTTTATTTAGCAAGAAAAAAATAAAAAATATGTGCATGCGTGAAAAATAAAATTTATTTTATTGGTTTATTCACTGATGCTAGAGTCAGGAATAAAAATACTGATTTAATTGTTTTTTGTTTTTTAGTTAACTACATAAAAAAATAAAAAATATGCGAGTGCGTAATAAAATGATTTTATATGTTTTTTAATTTTTTTATTTCACTAGCGTTAGAGTTAGGAATAAAAAAAATTATTGATCTAAATTTATTTTATAGCTACGTAATATTTACCAATGCCAAGTTGGAATTATTCGAAGTCGAATATTCACTGGCGCCAGAGTCAAGAATATCGCAAGTAAACCATCAGAGCATAAACCAATAAGAAGTTAGCAATTTAAGACAAAATCAGCAATGCAGTCTGCCTCAGACAAAACGTTTAAGGGGTGATAATATCTTCCCTTTTACGTAACCAGTCTTGTACTATAGAATCTCTGTTGACTAGTTAGGGTTCCTAGTGACCACACTACTAGGTGGCGACTCCTTAAAATAAGACATTTTCCCCTAAAAGAATAGGATGCCATAAATCTATTCTTTTTTCATAAATTAAGATTATTTTGTGGGCCGCCGCAATGTCGAGTGCGACAATATTCTCATTTGAATATCTAGTGTGAAAGCAGAAAATCCTACTGCGAGTAGGATTCTGACCCGAGTTTACAGTTTTGATTAGAGATCCAAATGAGATTGGGTTTTGCCCATAATACCTTCCTGGAAAGCTTGACTTGTGTACTTCAACTTAGATTAAGCTCACGTTCTCATTTGTGAACTCTAATTTTATGAAAAATCTATCATAAGAAGCTAGGTCCAGAATATAAAATGCAGAATTTCTTATTTTAAGTAATTAATTCACAAAGTCTCTTAGCCATGCCAAATTCATAAAAATAACTTTTAATAAACTCAAATAAGCTCAAAATACATTAAAAATCATAGTGTAAAGGAGTAAAAACATATGTATATTTTGCACTTATCAGCTAGCGTTAGAAACAAAGCTGGAGTTGGATTGTTAGGTTGCCCACAATGAAGAAGAACTCAAGGTTGCTGATGGCAGAAGATTGATTTGTGTGTGTGATGATTGAAATGACAGTGGATAAGAGGAAAAACATGTGGGTGTTGATTAAAATATGATGGAAAAAAGGTTGGGGATAATGGTGATTTTTGGTAGAGATTAATAGGAGGGCTGAAGAAGTTGAATGGTAGACTATCTGTTCTTGTTGGCTAACTGGCTGTTTTTAGGTATAATGGGGGCTATTGAGTATGTTGGTTGTGGTCATTGGCCAAAAGAGTAGTGGTTGTGCATAATGATAGTCTTTCTTTTTCTTTTTCTTTTTCTTTTTGTGTGCGATAAATAGGTTTTGGTTTAATGGTTTAGGGTTTTCCTTGTGTTATGTGGGTACGAGGAGAGTATGTGTAAGTATTGTTTTTATTTTTTATGTTTTTTGTTTTTCTAAAATTCCCCCTCTTTAATTGTATGTGTAACCACCTATTTATAGGTAAAAAGTTTATTTGGCTTAAAGGCAAAGTAAACCAAGATCAACAATTGAATTTATAAAATAAATCTCAACCATTCATTTGCTAACTTGGAGACAAAGCAAAAGAAAATAGACCATTGGATTAAGAGAATGATAGTAGACAATTTGATTAAAAAAGATAGGTTGCTTGGTGAGAGGGTTTTCAATTTTCAAATTGGTCCTCTCCTTCCAACAATTACAATTAGATCACTAAAAAATTAAATGTATTTTTTTTAATTTTAATTTTAATGATGCAAATATGTCAAAAATATATTTTTGAGTTTTTTGTTGTTTTTTTTTGCTATTTTTAATTTTTTTTAACAATTTATAAAAAAATGAATAGAAACAAAACTTGTAAAAGATAAAGCAAACAAAACATTAGGGTTGGTCCATTTTTTCAAATGAGAATAATTACTAGCTAAGAATAATTTAACTTGTCCTAGTTTTAATCCTAGATTTGCCTTTAATTAATTAGAGAAAGAAAAAAAAAAGAGGTAAGGTAATGATTTCCTTTGTTTATTTACTATAGTAAACAAAAAAAAAAGTGTGACTAGTCCTGCCAAATTCGTGGAAGAAAAAGAGGAAAAAATGTAAACAAAACTGTATAGCTAATGCTTGGGGAGCCCGTGTAATATTGTGGTAGTAATTATTTTTTAAAGTATTTTTTATTTTGAAATATATGGAAATAATATTTTTTTTTCTAAAATTTATTTTTGATATTAGCATATCATCATGATCTAAAAACACCAAAAAATTAATCTAAAAAAATTTAAATTTTTACAAAAACGCTTTCCATCTGTATAAACAAACAAGTCCTAAGTGTTAAGAGAAATATAAATCATATCTTGTGGCTTCACCTATAAGTTTAAGCTTTTAGGTGAGATAATTATTTGATATGGTACCACAACTTTGTTAACCAAGCAATCACGAGTATAAATCTCACCACTACTATTCTATTTGATAAAAATTAAGAACAAGATAATATGAGTATGTGTATGTTTCAAGGTGAAAAAGCTTTCACTTGAGAGATTGAGGTGGGTGGGCAAAGCATATAATGCCATTTAGGGCAGACAACATGTGCCGAGCCCCTTTACCCTATTCACTTTGTTTAATCTCATGATAGATAGAGCATAGACACATCAAACACTCTTACTACGCGTATTGACACCTCCATTCATGTTTTGCATGTGCAAGAGTCCTCTTTTTTTTTTTAATCGTGAGCTATCGGATCAGTTTACGCGTACCTCAACTAATCCCCTAAAACCTTGAAGTTAACGACTATGTAAGCCTTTAGTAGCTCTGAGGTTCGTGACACTCGAACTAGTGATTTTTGGAGAACAAATCCAGGATCTGACCAATTAAATTACATCTCTCAGGGTTCAAGAGTCCTCTTTATTATTTTTCTTGTGTCCTGAGACTTCAGAATGCATTTCATCATATTTACTAAAGTTATTTTTAAAAAATAATATAAATTATATTTTAGAAATTCATTTAAAAATTTAAATTTTTAAGTTAAATTGATTTTTTGATGTGATATTAGAACTTTGATAACCAAGTGGTCATGAGTTTAAATGTCTTCATTCATTTAATAAACTATATAAATTATATTTTGAGGTTTCATTAATTAATTTCAGTTTTTGAATTGATATATTTTTTTTTTAGACTAAAACACTTTCCCTTAGTGTCACATAATATGATATGAATAATCTTATGATCCAAATAATAGTGTCAACATCCTACATCTTATACATATCCCACATAAGCTCGGCATCACGTCCTGTAGTCGAGCACAAACTGTATTAAAAATATAAAGGTTAATCAAATTATATGCCATTAATTGCAATATGTTTGTGGGGCTAGACAGGATTTTGTTTTGGGAAAATTAACAGGCAGAAAATGGACTTCAATAGACTACAAAAGTATACCGTATGCTGCTGTGACGAGTTTCAGGTTCACCAATTTCAGGCCCCTACCACCAAACCAAAGATCAGCTATTCCAGCCCACAGATATGCATACTTGTTTACACGTGCCACAAGCAAAAGGTCACACTACGGTATAAATAACTTTTTGACAATGTGTCATGGACGACTCCTTTCAGAGTTTCAGTTCTCTTTTTCAGGTCCCATAATTCTGGTTGGTAGGGTACCGAGTGAAATACCTTTCCAGATGGCTTATGAAGGTTTTACCGCAGCTATTGAACTCAATCTGGTCGGTGAATCAATTCGGACATTATTGATATAGTAGTTAGATCAATCTACATAATGTTAAAAACCAACAAAAATAAAAAAATAATCAAACCCGGATCTAGTGAGTCAATCCATAACCTAAACAACACGAGTAAATCCTATATATATATATATATATATATATATATATATATATATATATATATTAGCAAAAGAAAAGTTAGACAATCAATTTTTTTTATAGCTAATTAACATAATTTATTGTCAATTAAACCAAAATCAATAAAAAAAACTATAACATAATCACAAATTAGGGAAAAAACATCAAATTAATAGAGGATAAAGATGGACCATACCTGAAATTATTGAAATAAAAGTGTTGTGAGTGGTGGAGGTGGTAATGATATCTATAACCATGAATGAAGAGAGAGAGAAAGATATTATATCACGGTAGAGAAAGAGAGAGTTGTTGTGTAATAGAGAGAAAGATCGAGAGAGGGAGGGTGGTGTGGGAGAGGGGAAGGAAGAAAGGAGAAATATAGGATAAAAAGGAAGAAAGGGTTTCTAATAATTTGTTTTTATTAACATAAGTGTCTGGATCAGCTTATGCGCATCTCGACTAATCTCACAAGTACTAAAGTTAACGAAGCTTCTAGTGACCTTAAAGTTTGTGGGACTGGACTTGAAACCTCTAGAAAACAAATTTAGAATTTGACCAGTTAAACTACACCCTTCAGGATTGATTCTGACAATTTTAATTTGATTGGAAGAGTAGGTCGCACCTGTGTATGTGTATCTAGAAGGGTTGTGCATATGTGACTTGCACATCTTAGGGTTGCACAGGTGAGACTTACGCGTCTCA
>Ga0325405_1001640_pt1 | contig 22842 bp, 15 predicted proteins | sample PopdelMetagenome_21_FD_205663 | JGI IMG/M metagenome (GOLD analysis project Ga0325405, IMG submission 205663) | Populus deltoides microbial communities from Bellville, Georgia, United States - Xylem-Control-R2 | ecosystem: Host-associated > Plants > Phyllosphere > Stem > Wood/Secondary xylem...
AATTATATATAGCAATCAAAAGTTTGAGGATCAAATTTAATATAATCAGCAAATAATGACATTTCTAAATTTTTCACAACTTCCGGAAAGTGTTTTCCGCCCAAATTTTTCAGGAAAACACTTTCCTGAAAACAAAGCCAAATTTTTCTTTGACTGGAAAGTGTTTTCCGTTGACCAACTTTTCTAATGGCAAACAAACACAGGAAAGTTTGGAAAGTGGTTTCCCGGAAACCACTTTTCGGAAAACAAACACAGCCAAAGGGAAAACACTTTTCTGGAAACTAAACCAAATTTTTCTTTGACTGGAAAGTGTTTTTCGTTGACCGGAAAGTGTTTTCCGTTGACCGGAAAGTGTTCTCCATTGACTGGAAAGTGTTCTCCGTTGACCGGAAAGTGTTTTCCGTTGACCAACTTTCCTAATGACAAACAAACACAGAAAAGTTTGGAAAGTGATTTCTTGAAAAGTGAATTCCAAAAAATAAACATGGCCTTTGTTAAGAGTCGAGATGAAGGGAGGAAAACGAAGAGACCCCTCAAAACAAGTGGACCCACTGTCAAAACTAACAGACCCAACTGAGCCCATTTATATACTCACACAAGAGATCCAATACGTACTATCCAATCCAAGTAATAAGATATCTCGAAATGGAGCAGCGGTAACCCAATACTGAATTCGATCACCCATTTCCCGACACCCAAACAATAGAATTCCCGTATTAGATTCCCACGCCCCCCTCTACACTTTGCCCCTATTGTCCTGAACTCCTTACTAATCTGTTCCCACTAGACCCAAATCCAACGCTTTTAAACCTCCCATTGGTCAGCATCACGGAAACTTTTAAATTCCAGTACAAGCAGAATACACAGAAGTAAGTCTCTCCACTGACACTATTAAAACAACACAAGAATAATAATAAAAAAAAACCCCTCAGTCCTCCCTTCTTTCTTCTTGTACGTTCCTAGAGAGAAAACAGAGTTGATTAACCTGGGTGCTTGTTTTTATCGGAAAGTGATTTTTAAGAAATTATTTTTTAAAATATTTTGTATTTGTTTATTTATTTGTTATTAGAAAAGTTGATAAATAAAAAATATTTTTTAATTAATGAAAAATATTTTTTAATTAAAGAAAAATTTAACTTGGTTTTCAGGAAGCATTTTTTTTTTATTTTAGACAAAAAACACTTTCCAGAAGTTATAAAAAATTTAGAAAGATCATATTATTTGTCAATTATATCAAATTTGATCCTCAAACTTTTAATTGCTATATATATATATATATTGTTTTGAATATTTGTTTTTCAATTTCATCCCTTAGAATTTAATTTTTCTATTAACTTTGGTTTTTATTTTTATTTTGTTTTTCCCTTATTATTTTTTAATAGAAATTTTTTATTTATTAAATTTAGTCCTTATTCTTTTGATTCTTACTTATTTTATTTAAAATAATTTATAAAATGTTAATTATTATTATTTTAATTTCTTCATCTTTTAATTTTTTTATTTTTTATTTGATCTCTATTATTTTGATTATTATTTATTTTATTTAAGATAATTTATGAAATTATATTTTTTTTCAATTTTATTCTCATTCAACTTTTTAATTTGTAAGATTTATTCCTTATTATTTTAATAAATTTTAAAAAATAAAACATTAATAAGATATTTTCCAGTTTATTTTGCATGACATAATCAAATACTGGAAAATACTTTCTAACTTATTTTTCATTACATTATTGAATATTAAAAAATATTTTTTAAAAATTTACTTTTCTAAAATTTATTTTTTAAAAAAAAATTATAAAAATTATTTTCTATCAAAGAAACGGTGCCTTGCTGAATTATCTTTAGTTTCCATGTAATCTCTTTATTAATCAAGCCAGAACGCAGTGTTAGTCTCTTAATCTCTCTTTAGGGTTTTTTTCATTCTTTGCATTCTCTGTTAGTTCTCTGCATGGTTTAAACCCCCGTCGTTTCATGAATTAATTTATGTCGTTTATGCTTTCTTCTCAATCTCAGCTCTCTAATGGAAGGTACACTGAACATTTTGCCTCTAAAACGCGCAGGTTCAAATGGTACTTTTCCTTCTCCCTCTCCATCCCTCTTCTTATTTATTTATTTTTCCAATTTTTAAATAATTATTTTTGGTTAACAGAGTCGCATGTAAAGGGAAATAAAAGGATGAAAGAGACGAATGAAAAAGTAACTGATTACGCCAAGCCATTTGCAATTCGTGGTTTACTGGAGCGGTTAGATAGTGGGAGATTTGGAAGTGTTACGGACGATATCCGATCACTCTTTTACCGGAGAGCTCAATTGATACATCCGTGTTTGGCTATGCATCCTACGCTGTCGAATGAGCCACGTGGTCGAGGGATGAGTTTCGGTGAGGAAAAGTGTAATGTGATTGATTTGGATGATGATGAGATTGAGGGTGGTGGTGATTCTGTTGGAAATGTCGCTGTGGTGAGAACGCCGGTTGTGGTTATTGACTCGGACGATGATGAGAGTAATGAGAATAGGATGGTTGGGCATTTTCAGGGGATTGTTTTGCCTAAGCCCGAGGGGCAATTTTCCACTGACGTTATGGTAAGTTTCAACAGCTTTTGTGGTTCTGGGGATGTGCGTGTTTTGAAGTGCAATTAATTGTAAAATGTGGTTTAATGAATCACATGTGATAATTTGATATGTCGCTATTTACACGGGTGTCAAATCGGAGCTGCTGGTGTTGTTCATGCGCGTGGGACATGCATGATGATGTGCTGCGCCCCTGCGGCGTTAAACTCTGGATATGAGCATGATCCAACATTTATCTTATTGTATATGTTCTGTCAATGTGGTGAGGTAACTGTCCGCTTTAATATGAATGTGGGTGCTTTGTTGAATGCATTGTTATGAAATAGAACCTAGTTTTCAAATGAGTACTAGTTGCTTGGTGAAGTTATATCCAAACATTTGTATACAACAGCCTAACATGCAAACATATTTATGCATATAGTAACCTTTTCCTTTTCAAGTGAAAGGGCTCAGGACAGGGAGTGGGTTGAAAATCGAATACTTAGCTTATCACGGAGGATTCATTCAATCATCGACACAGTTTAAACCTGCATTGGTTTCTTACACAGTTATCAGTATAGGCCCTGGAATGGTGATTCTAAATTCAAAATTGTGTATCATGAGCAGCGCCTTTATTTTCATTTTCAGAATCTCGAACAAGTACAATTGCTTGCTCCAATGCCAATTCTGTCTTATGTCATATGTTAATTGTTATTTCTTCAGGTTAGTGACAATGTTGGTAGAAGAATTCAAGGAGAAGTAGCAAGCCTTACTGGTGAACCTGACTCCAAGAAAGATAAAGGTGTTTATGTTGGTGTAGAGGACGATGAAGTTGACACGGAGATCAAAGATGATGGTGTTCAGGTTAGTGACAATGTTGGTAGAAGAATTCAAGGAGAAGTAGCGAGCCTTACGGGTGAACCTGACTCCAAGAAAGATAAAGGTGTTTATGTTGGTGTAGAGGACGATGAAGTTGACACGGAGATCAAAGATGATGGTGTTCAGGTTAGTGACAATGTTGGTAGAAGAATTCAAGGAGAAGTAGCGAGCCTTACTGGTGAACCTGACTCCAAGAAAGATAAAGGTGTTTATGTTGGTGTAGAGGACAATGAAGTTGACACGGAGATCAAAGCTGATGGTGTTCAGGTTAGTGACAATGTTGGTAGAAGAATTCAAGGAGAAGTAGCGAGCCTTACTGGTGAACCTGACTCCAAGAAAGATAAAGGTGTTTATGTTGGTGTAGAGGATGATGAAGTTGACACGGAGATCAAAGATGATGGTGTTCAGGTTAGTGACAATGTTGGTAGAAGAATTCAAGGAGAAGTAGCGAGCCTTACTGGTGAACCTGACTCCAAGAAAGATAAAGTTGTTTATGTTGGTGTAGAGGACGATGAAGTTGACACGGAGATCAAAGATGATGGTGTTCAGGTTAGTGACAATGTTGGTAGAAGAATTCAAGGAGAAGTAGCGAGCCTTACTGGTGAACCTGACTCCAAGAAAGATAAAGGTGTTTATGTTGGTGTAGAGGACGATGAAGTTGACACGGAGATCAAAGATGATGGTCTAGGAGATATCTGGAAAGAAATGTCATTTGCAATGGAATGTTCCAAGGTATATATATATATATATATATAGGATTAAAAAAAATTAAAGAAGCGTAGTTGATAAGAACTACCTTAATGTCCATCATGGTCTAAATGTGGCTCTGGCCGTGGTGGACACAACAAGTGCTGGTTAAATTTTCCAGTTGAATAATTATTTTTTTATTCATTAAGGCAGGTTTTGCGGATTCATTATTTGGTGATTAATTTTAAAGGCTTTGATTTCGTGGACCTCTGTCTTATTTTGAATTTTAATATCTTGGCGTGCTTCTTTATGCCTAACTTGTAACCAGGTTTCCTCCCCTTTTTCTTCATGTCTTTCTTTCATTTTTTTGGAGTCCTCTGAATTCATTATTTATTGATAGAAGGAGATGGTTTGTCTTAAGAAAGCAAGCAGAATAATTAGTCATGAAAAGAAACAAAAATATCAATGGCTAGTTGATTATGCTTCTAGAGACTATCATTACTTGACATCCTGTGGTGAAATGAAATTAATTATATTTTAGGAAGCTATGTTTTATTATTTCAGCACATGCTTTTTGAGCTTATTTTACTTGTATGCACCATTAGCCAAGGGATCGTAAATGACTTTTGATATTATTGCTTACACTGCTTGTTTAAGTTCCAGCATTTGAGTCTAGCATTCTGAGAGAATGAGAAAAACCCTATTTATAGTTGGTTTAAAGTCATTCCTTTTGTATTTCATTATGAATCTCCGGTGATTCTGGCAGGATGTTGTTGAAAATTCTCCATCTGATGAAAACATGGAAGAAGATGAAGATTATTGTGATCACTCTTTTGTCTTGAAGGATGATATTGGTTATGTTTGTCGCATATGTGGGGTTATTGAGAGAGCAATTGATACTATAATTGAAATCCAGTTTAATAAGGTAATGTTGTCAAATTGTTTTTGCATTTTTCTGGTGTAGGAATATACATAACAACAGATAATATGTAGATAACATACATGAAAATAAATGATGCTGTTTGCTGTTCCTGCTGCTATAAATTTCTTGATAATTTTTTTGGCATGGAGAAGAATTTATCAAGAATTGGAATTTGGCTTACACATTTCTGCAGAACTTTTGTACATGCTGGTCTCTCGTTTTTTCCTAGTCATGCTTTATTGATATTATGTTACATGGTACAGTGTAATCCGAACTCTATTTACTGCAGTTTCTGCTGCTTTGGCCTTTTGTTTTCTAGCTAATTGTCCTTGTATGGAATTGTTTTCAATTTAATTAATAAATATTTCCTTGAATCTAGGTCAAAAGGAATACAAGGACTTACATCTCTGAATCCCGGAATGCCAAGGACAGAGATTCAAATGGGATGGTTGGAGCTGACTTGTTTGAAGAAGATTTGATGGTAACTGACATCCCTGCTCATCCAAGGCACATGAAGCAAATGAAACCTCATCAAGTTGAGGGTTTCAATTTTCTTCGCAATAATTTGTTGGCAGATAATCCAGGGGGGTGCATCCTGGCTCATGCTCCGGGATCCGGAAAGACATTTATAATAATTAGTTTTATGCAAAGTTTCCTAGCCAAATATCCACATGCAAAACCGCTAGTGGTGCTTCCAAAAGGAATATTACCTACATGGAAAAGGGAGTTTCAGATATGGCAAATCGAGGATATTCCACTGTATGATTTCTACTCTGTTAAAGCAGATAGTAGGCAGCAACAATTGGAGGTCTTGAAACAGTGGGTGGAGCAGAAGAGTATACTTTTCTTAGGGTACAAACAGTTCTCCTCTATTGTATGTGATGATGGGAAGAACCAAGTGTCAGTTACTTGCCAGGAGATATTGCTAAGAAGACCTTCAATTCTAATTTTGGATGAAGGCCATACTCCGAGGAATGAGAATACAGACGTGTTACAATCTCTAGCCAAAGTGCAGACGCCTCGTAAAGTTGTGCTGTCTGGAACCCTCTACCAAAATCATGTCAAGGAGGTGTTTAATGTATTGAATCTAGTTCGTCCGAAGTTCTTGAGGATGGATACCCCCCGAGCTATTGTCAAGCGCATCTTGAGTAAAGTAAACATTCCAGGTGCAAGGAAGCAATTCAAAGCAGGTGCAGATGCAGCTTTCTATGACTTGGTAGAGCAAACCATACAGAAAGACCAAGATTTCAAAAGGAAGGTGACTGTTATACGAGATCTGCGTGAGATGACTAGCAAGGTTCTTCATTATTATAAAGGAGATTTCTTGGATGAGCTTCCAGGGCTGGTTGATTTCACTTTGATGCTGAACCTCAGTTCCAGACAGAAGCATGAGGTGAAAAAGTTGAAGAAGTTGGCAATGAAGTTCAAGAGAAGTTCTGTTGGGAGTGCTGTTTATCTACACCCAAAGTTGAACTCCTCCGAGAACTCTGCCATAACTGATGATATGATGGATAGCTTGCTAGAGACAGTAGATGTGAGAGATGGAGTCAAGGCGAAATTCTTTCTCAATATATTAAGCTTATGCGAGTCAGTTGGGGAGAAGCTCCTGGTTTTCAGCCAGTACCTCACACCGTTGAAGTTTTTAGAAAGACTTGTGATGAAAGTAAAGGGCTGGATTTTAGGAAAAGAAATCTTTGTGATCTCTGGCGAGTCAAGTTCTGATCATCGGGAGTGGTCCATGGAGCGTTTCAACAACTCCACGGATGCTAAAGTATTCTTTGGGTCCATTAAGGCATGTGGAGAAGGGATATCACTGGTGGGAGCATCTCGGATAATTATCTTAGATGTTCACCTTAATCCTTCAGTAACTCGCCAGGCGATAGGACGTGCATTCCGACCTGGGCAAACAAAGAAAGTGTATGCATATAGGTTGGTCGCTGCTGATTCACCTGAAGAGGAAGATCATACCACTTGCTTCAGGAAGGAAGCAATCGCAAAAATGTGGTTTGAATGGAATGAATACTGTGGTTACCAGGATTTTGAGGTGGGGACTGTTGAGTTGGATGACAGTGGAGATCGCTTCTTGGAAAGTCCGCTGGTGAGGGAAGATGTAAGGGTTTTGTATAAAAGGTCAGTGCACATTGGTAACTATGTTAATTTTCCATGAGCAAATCTCCATTATTTCTCCTCAGATTTTTCCTATATATGTTCCAGGTAGGACCTGACGATGATAGGGTTGAAGCACTGGAGTTGGTGGAGATAAATTATTACTTCTGACTCAGAAACTGTACATACTCTCCTGGTCGCAATGCAGACAGATATCTTAGAAGTTGAAAGCAAGATTGAAAAATAGATGCAAAGTTATCTTTTCTGGGCTGTTTATTCCCAACTTGTTTCACTTGTCTTTAGGTGGACGAACTTACTGCGCGCACCTCCAGAATTTTAGCCTTTGTAAATATTCATCAGTGTTTTTTCATAGTTTTTCTGTTAAGTGATTGTAATCAGCTGAAGTATAGGATGCATGTCTTTGTGCTTGTAGCATTCAAAGGTTTTGCGCTCTTAATCAGCTTTGTGACTGATGACTGTACAGGGAACCATGGGGACGAGACAGGATGACAAATACGAATTGCTTGGTCTTTAATTATCTGGTTTAGCAATGTGTTCATCCCACCAAATGATCACAGGAATCGATATGGTTAAGCCTTTCTTGAGCTGCTAACAGAAATTTCATGGAGTTCCTCCTTTTTATTCCCCCCTTCTAGTGGATTTATGTTCCCTGAACTCACTTAGCAGAACCATGGTTCTCTTGTTCACCTAGCCTAGAGGCAACCGTGCAAGTGAGCGTCACCAAAATATAACAAAACATCATATTCGAACTTGTGTACTGAACTCCACTAAATTGTGAACTTGATTAACTTCAGCTCATGAATCGTTACCTCCTACTATTTAAGCTTTAAATACCTCATCTTAACAACAAGAATAGCAAAGGTCTGTGATCCTATTGCTGATTTCCCTCCTTAGTTGTGGGTCTATATGTTTTTCTTCTTCTTTTTCAGGCTAGTCTTGTCCTCTCACCCCGTGTACCAATAATCATCAGCAAGCTCTCTCCAGCTAGTACCCCTTCCCTTTTCAATCAAAAGCAGACCACCACATTGAAAATGTGAGAGTGAAAGGGTATCACTTTCGACTAACCTTCAGTCCCTCTCAATGCTTTTTACTTCTAAGAAAGTCCAGTAAGGAAAAGAGAGGAAAGAAGTGAGAAATAAGTGAATCTTTTGTATGGTTTTGTAAAGCAAACATAACAAAGCTATTTCCTTTCTACAAAACCCTTCCGTTTCTTTGAGTCCAAGTTTTGTCAAGGATGAGAATGGAAGCTGAAACTGAAGCTAGCAGCTCAGTTCCTGCAGATTCCAAATCTACAAGCTTTTTATGTTTGTAACTATGAACACACATGACTGGTGACATGAAGTGGAACAAACACTATTTAAAGCCTTAGTAAATATAGTTTAGATATAACCTAGTAAATTAGGATTATCTTCATCTTTTTCATTATATATATGTCAGGGGTAAGGGATCAAGAAGCTCAACATGTTGCTCTAACATATGATACGCTGGACATCAAGCATGGTGGGTAAAGAATCAGTAAGCTTGGAAGGCTGTTCAAAATTTATGACAAGTTGGTGTCAAGTATAGAGGTCAAGGAATTAGGGAACTCATAATGAAAATTATCTTTAAAATCTTTCGTCATTGCACTTACCTCTTCAGGCAACTCTACTAGAGAGTCTCCAAAAGCTCCTACAACTAAATGAGACACAACTGACTCATTTACAACTAAAAAGTTGTTAACCATATTATGAGACACAACTAAATGATATAGAACCTTATTTTTAAACTCTTTTGGACCTATTATGATAGCCATATTTACCTTCTTAGGTTGTTCCACTAAAGAGTTTCTTGAAATTTCTTTTACAACTAAACCAAACATGATAGGTTATTCCTTAACCTCATTCTCAAACTCATCTGAACTCATTGTATTAAGTCCTTGTTCGTTCACATTCTTCTTTTTCTTGTTCTTATTGCTAGGTATTAGTGGTAATCCAATGAGTTTAATCTTTCTACCTTTAAAAAAAAAATGAATTTGATCGATTAGAAATGATATGTCTAAATCATATATCCATGACCTACCCAAAATGATATGTAAACCTCCAAGTAATATCCTTGATAATAATAAAAGTCAATATTATGAAAAAGGGGGGGAAATGATAAATTAAATTATAAGAATGATAATAGATTCGAGAATCTGAAATAAAACGTTTTGTACAAGTGTTAAAAGAAATAATAATAGTAAAAAAATTAAATAAATAAATACAAAAAAGCGAATAAAATTTTAATAGAAGTGAATTGCACGTAACTGAAAGTACCAGTGTGTAGCTTAGGTAAAATTTGGTATAAACAGGCGTTAGGATTCAAGAAATTTTACCCAAAAATCATAAAAGTTACAATTAAAGGACATAGAAGGAATTTGTAAAAAGATTATGTATATATGTGTGTGCGCGCTGTGTGTGCGTGCGAGAAAGAATATAGAAAAACAAAAAACAAAACTTGATTTTTTTCAAAAGAGAATAAGAAGCATTCGGCTAAGTGAAGGGTGATTTCGCGCGCAAATGTGTGTGCGTGCGGGAAAGAATATAGAAAAACAAAAAACAAAACTTGATTTTTTTCAAAAGAGAATAAGAAGCATTCGGCTAAGTGAAGGGTGAAATCAAAGTTAGGGAAAATTTCTCAATTTGAAAGTGTTAAAGCTTTGATTATTGCTTGGTAAGGTTCTCTAACACTTTTAAATAAGATTCTTGAAGAATTCATGCTTTAAATTGATTGAACTTTGTGAAATTAAAATTAAGGTTCTTGATAAATTTTAGAGAAAGTTGAAATTGATTTTGAAATTATGTTAAGATTATTGAAGTGAGTAGAGAAAGTAAGAAATTCTGGTAATTGAAGCAAAGTTTTAGGTGATCTTAAAGAAGGAATTTTTGGGCAAATAATAATAATAATAATAAAATTTAATAATTTTGATAAGATGATGGGAATGTATAGACAAGAGATAAAATTAATGTTAAAAAGTGAATAAAACATGAAATTTTTATTATTTTTTTAGTTTAAATTTCAGCCAAAAACAAATAAAATTAAAGAAATATTTTTTTTTATTTGAATGGTGAAATGAATTTTGTTAAAATATGAGAATATGAAGAAAAATTACAAAATGAAGAAGGAAATTTTCATGTTTCTCTTTAAATCTAATTTGTTGGCAAATGAAAGGATAAGGGGAAGGATTTTATTTGTTGATTGTGTTAATATGTAAAGTAGAATAATGATATTAGTTAAAGTTTGATATAAATGGATAAATTACATGACACTAAGTTCAAGTTGAAGTTCCCTGTTGTGATGTTGATCTGACAGTCTCTTCTGAATCGACAAGTATATCATATTATTTCTTTTCACATGTATAATATATATGGAAAATAGAATAATGATATTAGTTAAAGTTTGATATGAATGAATAAACTTGATTAAGAAATGAGAAAGAATATATATATACACACACACACACTTGATCATTAAGGAGTGAGAAAGAATATATATCCTTAACGTTCTTAGGTTGACCTTGAATTATTGACCCTTGAGCGTGTTTTGTTAAATATTATTTAAAAACAAATGCACGCATGATGGGTTATCCCAAGTGCGAGGTTGTAAAGTTAACCTGAGTTAACTTGCATTTTCATTCTAAGTTTTTTTTATTTAACTTTGGTATTTTTTGCCAATTGCTTCTTTTAAAAGTCTGATTATTTTCTTGATTTTTTTATGGGTTTTATTTTTTAATTTTATTGTTTTGCATGGAATAATTTGCCCTTAAACTTTGTTATTTTTTCAGGTTTTTTTCTATTTAATTATTACGGTGATAGGTTGGTAAAGTGCTTCTTTTGAAATTTTTTTTTATCCTTTTATGATAATGTGGATTGTGAGTTTATAAAATTAGATTAAGTTGACTTGAATTTGTTCTTTTAGCATTATATTTTTAGATTGTTTTTCATCTTGGACATTAAGTTATTACATCTTGAACTTTATGATTTTCTTTTTGTATATTGTTTCAGTTTTTTTTTATATCTTTTTATATCGTGAGTCATGCTTTGATAAATTTAATGGGTTATCATGCTTTGAATATTAATTTTTTACCCGGAGAAAATTTAGAAAGGCCGCAGCATACGGGTCACCTGTCTAGTTACAACTAAAACCTGACTGAAAAGTAAAAACAATAGAGAAGACTCTCTCGGCCAAATCTGGATGTTGCGGATTTTCCAGCATCTGATCTGCTGTGATGGACGCTGAACTGGTCGGTTGATCTTGCTGGTGGTGAAGAAGGGTCGTGGCTGTCTGTGATGAGACTGGTGGTTGAATGGGTATCTCTGGTTGAAGGGATAGATAGAGAAGGCTTCTTTCAAGTTGAAAGCTTGTAGCAGGGTGCTGTATAGCTCTGTATCCCAGCACTTTGTACCTTGCGGAATAACACCTGTAATTTATATTCATAACTGTGATTCCCATATCATTTGGAGGTACTGCTCGTCTTCTATGCAGTGTTTGAGGTAGCACTTGCAAATTGCTGCATAAAAGGCTTTACATCTTTGCAGTGGATTTGGAAATTCTCATTTTGTATGTCAGAATCATTGGTCATACTCGATCAAGTTTTTCAACTGTCTTAGATTGCCTCATGTTGTAATTTAATATAAGAGATTCTTCTTTCGATGGGATTTTGCTGCAAATCCCTCTACCAATGAACACGTGAAGAAGGAAGGATAGTCAGGAATGTGATCATTCCTTTGTCATGAGGGATGATGATGGTTATGTTTGTCGCATTTATGGAATTATTCATAGGAACATTTGTGGAATTATGTTTGTCGCATTTGACAGGATCTTATGCTCGTGAGCCTAAAAATATCCAAGACAGAGAGTCTGCTGATCTTACTCCATTTGGTGCTAAACTTCCTGGAAATAAGTTGATGGAGACTGAAATTTCTGCTCATCCGAAGCATAGGAAAAAATGAAAGCCCATCAAGTGGAGGTCTTGAAGTTTCTCTGCAGCAATCTGTTGGCTGATGATCCAGGGGGCTGCATTTTAGCCCATGCTCCAGGTTCAGGGAAGACATTCATGGTCATCAGCTTTATAAAAAGCTTCCTAGCCAAGAATATTGATGGCAGACCACTAGTCGTAATGCCTAAAGGAATCTTAGCTACCTGGAAGAAGGAATTTGCGACTGGCAGGTTGAGGATATCCCGTTAATTGATTTTTACTCATCAAAAGCAGATAAACGGTCTCAGCAACTGGATGTTTTGGAACAATGGGTAAAACAAAGGAGCATCTTGTTTTTAGGTTATAAGCAGTTCTCCGTCATAGTTTCTGACAATGTGAGCAACAAGGTGGCTGCTGACTGCAAAGATGTACTGATAAAGGTCCCCACCTTGCTTATTCTTGATGATGGTCATCTTCCAAGAAATGAGGAAATTGAGGTTCTTCAATGTCTTGTGCAAGTTCAAACCCCTCTGAAAGTGATACTTTCAGGAAAACTATACCAAAATCATGTCAAAGAGGTATTCAACATTCTGAACCTTGTTCGGCCGAAGTTTCTGAAGTTTAAAACTTGCCGAGAAATTGTTAATCGCATCATGAGCAGAGTGCAGATACCAAAAATGAGGAGTCATACTGGTACAGATTCAGCTTTCTTTGACTTGGTAGAGTACACACTACAGAATGATGAAGATCTCAGAACAAGAAAGGCTGCCATACAAAATCTCCGTGAGATAACCTGCAAAGTCCTCCATTTCTATAAAGGAGATTTCCTTGATGAGCTACCAGAGCTTGTTGATTTCACTGTTGTGCTAAATCTTAGTGCAAGACAAAACAATGAAGTTCTGAGGTTAAGGAAGTTGAGTAAATTCAAGCAAACTTCTGTAGGAAGTGCTCTGTATATGCACCCAAAGCTAAAACGCTTTTTAGAGAAATATCCAGCAAGTAGAGAAAGAGGTTTAGCTGGTGATGATGTAAAGATAGATACAGTTCTGGATGAGTTGGGCTTGGAGCAAAACCGAAGTTTTTTCTCAATTTACTGGGCCTCTGTGAGTCAACTGGTGAGAAGCTACTCGTTTTCAGTCAGTATATCGTGCCTCTGAGACTTTTGGAGAGATTGTCGGCAAAGATAAAGGGCTGGAGTCCTGGAAAAGAGCTCTTTATAATTACAGGTGACTCAAATGCGGAGAACAGGGAGAGGTGCATGGAGCGCTTTAATGGTTCCCCAGATGCCAAGGTCTTCTTTGGATCAATCAAAGCATGCGGAGAGGAATCTCCTTGGTTGGTGCATCACGAATTATAATATTAGATGTTCATCCCAACCCACCGGTAACCCGTCAGGCAATAGGGCATGCATTCCGACTAGGTCGGGAGAAGAAAGTTTATGCGTATAGATTGGTAGCTTCAGATTCACCTGAGGAGCAAGACCGCTTATCATGCTGCAAAAAGGAGTTGATTTCGTAAATGTGGTTTGATTGGAATGACTATTGTTGAGATCAAGAGTTTGAAGCAAAGACTGCCGATGTGAATGAGTATGACGATGTGTTCTTTGAGAGTCCAGGACTCAGGGAAGATTTGAAGGTTTTGTACAAAAGGTCAGTGTATTTATATTCTCTTCATCAAGATTCATCATATTATAACACTTCATTTTGTACCAATATTGATGCATGCAATAATAATTTCAGGTAAGTTCTTGGCGAAGGACGCAAAAACCACTGCAGCTCATTTTCCATCTCACACATTCAAGTTCCTTCCTTGAGAGTTCAATTACCAATCCTCATTCTACCTAGGAAACTAATGTGGAGAGTGGGAAACATGGCGAGTTGGTGGAAGACGCAGTAGATTTGATTACCATCAAGTCACCGTGGAATTTGATGTCCGAGGTGGAAATTATTTTTCTGACTGATTCTGGCCGGTCTTATTTTGTTCCAAGAAGCTGTAAAACAGTGCGGTAGAGCCAGGATCTTTAACATTGTATATTTTGCTCACTGAAACTTGTAGTGCCGCGGATAGTTACTTTCTCTTTGCTGTTGCTATACCAACCAAGTTTATGGGAACACCTGTTTTAAATAGAAAAAAGTAAAGAATATGTACTAGATTTTCACAAGGCCAGGTGATGAATTTGTTGCTTTATGAATATATTGCACTCGCAACGGCACCAAGGAAATGCAGGAATTTCCTTGATCAGCTTTGTTTGCGGATGCGTACCTGATAGTTTGAAGATGTTTCCAAACCATGGGACAATCTCAGAATTGTATTAAAGTTGTAGTTCGTTACCAAATTCAGAACAACCAGCCATTTCCTAACTCTTTATTTCAAACCAGAACTTTCTTTTCCAATACCAAATTTGCCACTAATTATACATTTTCCTTCCACATCAGACAAAAAAAATAAGCATCTTTACAATATGCTAACCTGCCAATCAATTCTTTTGATATGCTACAACAGCTCTGTTATACACAACCTTCCCTTTCACCATATGAAAGTGAGATGAATGCTCCTACTGGAACAAAGTCTGGCTGCTACTGTTTCAAAAGTGATATATTCACCCCATGTAAACCCTGAACCAATTATTTCAAGCTACGAAATCATGAAATACGTGGGAGGAACTGAACCTGTGCTGCCTGTTCCCAGGATTTAAGCACTCAAAATCTGTGGCCCCAGCCCCCACTGAAGATGCTGCATTGTAGATATCATCATCCCCTCTCATGGAAACAAAACCATGATGAGTTGTGCCTGACATTGGAAGGTTGCCACCCTCGCAGTGCTGCAAACCCAATGTAAGAGACACCCCACTTCCATTTCCAAACCTTCCCACCTCAGACATTTGGTACGCAGCGGCAGCAGCCGCCATAAACCTATCACCACCCCCCTCGGAGTGAGCCATAGCATCAGAGAAGAGACCGCAGTCATCCATACTAGGCCTTTGGTCCTCCCTCAGCTTTAGCAAGCCATACTCAGTAAAAGCCTCACCACGTGTGCCATTTTGGAAGTTGCTTCTTGTAGTTGATCCTGCCATTTCCATATCAGGAACGTGGTCAGATTTGGGATCCATCAACTGTCCTGCACTGCATCTTTCAGTGGCTGTGGAACTAGCACTTTGTTGGAATTCTTCCCCTCTGTCTTCAGAGGTTCCCATATCACCTTTTGTTGCTTTGGCTGCATTTTCAGAAGAAGAATTAGAGTCCATCTCTGCATCACCAAGCTCTTCTTTGTACATCTCTTCAACCATGGGCTTCCAGAGACGCACTCGAGCATTAATGAACCAGTTTGATACCTGAGCAAGGCAAATGAAGTGTCAAGAAACAGGTGGCACATATTGATCGAAGGCAAGTTGACCAGCAAGAGGTTTTGAATCGAAGTTTTAGTATATTCAACAACTCAATAACAGTTTCAGTAATTAACAACTAATTTAGAGATATAGCTCATACTGGAAAAAAAAGGTATAGAGAGGACTGGTTCCCCCAATGATTTTGTTGGCAACTCAAAATCTTCCCCACCAGTCTATTTCTTGAAGTCCCATTATATATGCAAAATTGGTCTATATCTTTAGAAGAAGACGTCAGCAAACAGTATAGTAACTTTTGAATCCAACAAAATGAGTATATGCTGTTTTTTCACTTAGTTCACCTTCACCATGCTTAACAAGGCCCACTCTCTCTCAACATCTCCCCATTTGCCACATCCATAGCCTTTAGGTTTCAGCAACATTTAAATTGCAGGACCCAAAACGCTGCCAAAAGGAGGTGTTCTATGTTGACTCTTGTTTGTTTTTATAGAGAGACTTGTGTATTTCATCTCTCTTATGATAAAGACTCTCAAGTCTGACTGAAGACTAATTTCTAGATGAAAAACAAGTTTTGGTTAGTTTTTACCTGACTTCTAGTCAAGCCTGTCTGCCTTGCCAGCATGATCTTATCAGAATCCTTTGGATAACTGGTGAGCAATAAAAAGACAATTAACTACGGTTGAAGTGGAAATGTTTTCCAAAAGAACAGAAAAAGGTATGAAACCGTGAAAAGAAGAGAAGACTATAGTTAGTGGATTTACGGGTGGAGAAAATGCTCAAACAGCCAAGCACGAAGAATTGAAACAGAGCTTTCAGGCAGACCCCTTTGTGGCCTCCACGCATGCTGTTGCATCATACCAAGTTGATGAAGAGCCCTCTGTTGTCTAAGGTGCTGGTCCACATACCGGAGTCGTGTAATTCCAACTCCTTTACTGTTTTCTGAAGTTTCTTGTTCCCCGAGGCTTTTACGGGTTGCATGAATTTGGCCAGTTATTGCATCACGCAAGCACCGAAAGTGACGGGAAATAGTCTGGAGGGCAAGCGCTGTGTATGGTTTAGCTGCTCCACATCCTGATATCACATCAAATGAGGACACCACAATTTGCATCTGATGATAATACTGTTTGTATCGTCTATCAACCTGTGACAACAGAATAATCGTCATCAGACCTCATAGAAAAGGAAGTTGGAGCAATAGTATGAATATAATCACAAGCAAGGTTTGTACAATAATCAGATAGACTGACAATGAAATCATTTACATGCATGTGGAACTGATCCCAATGCTGGAACTTGCAGCCTTGTGGTAGCAAGTCCAAGACTTTTACCATTACACTGAGAAGTGGCCCTATAAACGATATAACCTCTTCTATCGCACAACAAAAGACACACAAAAAGACTTGGTGAGGTAGTCTGTAAAACTACATTGAAGCTTGATATCTCCACAACTTTTTTAAGGTGATACTATGATTATATACAGTGCCGAAAGGCACAGCACAGAAGGTTGGGATCTCTACCAAATATGGTTCTTTTGAATGTTAACTAAAATCTGAAGAATAGCAGTCTTAGAACACATGCATCAATCCCAAATGTTCTTGGAAGATGAGGAAAATTTTATGTCAGGCACAACTGAATTGTAATGTTATTAAATATTATGAACAATAATCGCTACCATAAGAGAATTAATGCCCAAGGCTCTCCAGAAACTTCCATTATGAAGCTCAGTAAAAGCTCTTTACCAATTCTACTTAATGTGAGTATCTGCAAGAATAAAAAGCAAAAGTTGTAACACTATGATCTTCCTAAAACTGCCCATGGGACACCTTGATGATTATACTGTAGTATGAACAATGACATTCATTTACGCCTCTGGCTGGAACCCACAATTATCAAAGCAAAGATTGTCCCAGTGTGAAAGCTCATAACTATCAAACCAGAGTGTTATTGTACTATCATTCTTAAGAATCTCAGAGACATCTGCAGAATCATTGCTTCAGTTACTAGTAGTATCCCTTCTAGACATTAGCAAATAACAGGTTATATAGCCAAACAAGATCCTCAAGTTCTTTTATTTGAATCAGTACATTGCCTCCAAAACACAGAAAAATAGAAAAAGTCTGCACTCATCGAATTAACATAATGAAACTGTTCAAAGGACTTGTATCTCTGCTACCAGTATCATGCAACAGGTTGGCATAGGTAGATAGATGGTTTCGGAGAAAAATGAAAACAAGAATTTAACAAAAAAAAATTATAGTGATTAGTCAAGGTACTGGACAAGGAGAAGAAAGAAAATGATTCTTCAGGACGAGGCTCAGGGAAACAATAATGTTTGGTGTTACCTCGTCTAGCATGGATAAAAGCTTTGTCAACTTGTTCTGTAATTCTTGTCTTTCAGCATGTGAAAGCTCACTTGGCGAGTTGGTAGATTCTTGAACGTTTGAAGCACCATTCTTTGATCCACTATCACCATCCTTTGCACTGTTCAGTCCATGTTCACTTGTGGTCTGCTTTTTCTCTTTATCAGGTTGCTTTATCGCTTTTCGAACATTGACAACTTCATCCAGTAGTTGTTGTGCTGCCTTCAGGTACTTGGAATTGGGAATTGTTCTTGCAATGCTATTCATTCCATATGGAGATAAATCACCTTTATTCATATCGTGATTACCCCCAGAAAAACCAGGTGTCAAATAATCAATATTTCTTGACTGGTCATCCCTGGAAGAGCCATTCCTGCCACCACCATCACCTGTAATTGAAGAATTAGGACTCAAGAACGAAGTAAGGGCTGGATTGGTATTCCGGTAGGAAATCGAGGGCATTTGAATTCCAGATTGGATTTGGGTGCCAAGACTGAGAGATAAACCCTGGCCCTGCAAGCTCTGTGCCCCATGAAGAACGCTGGAAGCACCACTCACTGAATGCATGACTAGCATCTCATTTCTACCATCCCTCCACGCACCAAAACCATGCTCCCCTATTCGTGATCCACCCAGATTTGACAGGATTTCTTGTTGCTGTGGGGTTGAATCAGAATTCTCCACGGACTGAAATTCAATACAGTTGTTTTGCTGGTGAGAATTCCCAGCCAAATTGTCCGAGTATGATCCAGAATTCATGTACATCATCATATTGCCAGGAAGAACTGGCGCCTCTGGATATGAACCAGGCAGATATACCATTGCAGCACCATCTCTTTGATTATTTGAACTAGTATAATAGGTAGCCATATGTATTAGCCTTGAGACTTTCCTGCCTGGTTATGCAAGTTCAATCACATACCGCCCAGGGAACTGAAATGAACATAGAAAACGAGCTTCCATTACCATCAACTGTAATAAGTATACTTAATACCAGGAGGGTGCTTAACCACTCTTATCATTAGAGTTGGAATTCCAAATTCGCAATTTTGTGTTCACACGTAGATATTGCACCCACACTTAAGTATAAGCTCAAGACGAGAATAAAAAATTACAGGAGAAATTGACCAATACAGCAAGGGAAAGAAATAATCCACAGGAAGAATACACTTTAAGCTGAAATGAAATCCATAGTATTTCAGTATCATGAGCTAAAAGGGAAGCTTACAAGTTCTTGGCTACGATAATCAACAGTTAACACCACAGGTGGTTTGGACATAAAGAGCAAAAGAATCAAAAATCAAAAGATCCTTGTATGCAAAAAACCAAAACTTTTTAAGGGGTTTGACAGTTTCAAAGAGATAAAAAAAAGAAAATGGATGTAAACAATAGCAGTCAGTGAATTCTAGAACCGAAATGATTAAAAAAACCTCTTTGAATCGATCCAGTATAGACGTACTAAAGAAACAACAAAATTCATAACATAAATCCAAAAATTCCCCCAAAACAAAAAAATTTTGAATTTTTCAAAGTTAACAGACATTTAAAACCCAGGAGAATTATTTAAAAACAAAAGTTTTGATGCCCATCAAGCAAAAGAAAAGAGGAGAAAAAAGAACATGATCCTGAGCAGGAAGCAGGACAAGACCAATATATATCCAATTTTTTTAGGAAAAAAGGTCCGTAGATTTTAATCATATAATCACCATCATCGTCTTCTCTATCTCCAGCAACAAAAGAGATAGCAGACAGAGACACACATGAAGGAGAAATAATAATAATAAAATACTAGTAAAGATTGAGAACAAAAAAATAATCCAAGAAACCAATCAAGCAATAAAAAATTACCTGGAAACCAGTAACACTTGTGGGTGTTTTAGGGAACAGAAAATCTCAAAGACAACTTGATCTGCTGATACACAAATCTGATGATCCCAATACAACAAAACAACAGCAGCACAACCCTTCACTTTTCATTACACAGACCTATGTATGTACGCATAATACATACAAATACACGCCGTGAGAAGAAAAGCTTCAATTTTTTTTTCTTTTTTTTTTCTTTGCCCTGAAAAAGAAAAGGAAAAGAAGGTGCTAATAATAATAATTGAAAGCAGGAACAGCAATGAATCTTCTCACTTTTTTCATCTTTTTTCTCTCATCATATATTCTCTCTATCCATCATTCCATTAAAACCCCACGTGAGCATCTCTCTCTTTCTCTCTCTCAAAAGAAATGATTTCTTGGTGTGTATCGTTTTGTTGTCTCTTGAAATAGTTCTCTCTTCGTGGAAAAAGCTTTGGCTTTTGGGGTTCTCTCTTTGCTTGATAATTCAGCTGTACAAGATGTAGTAGTAGTTGGTGCTTGACTTGTTCTTGTTGTGGCTGTTGTTGCTTCTAGTTCTAGTTCTTGTTTGTTGTTGTAAAATCTTGAGGGTTCTTTGTTTGGCTGTTGAAGACTGAGGAGTTTGGTTAAGGAGTTCAATCTCTAACTACCAGTTGGTAGACCTAAAACCCTCTCTTAAACCTCCTTAAAAAAACACCACAACCATTTCTTTCTCTTTCTAGCTACTCTCTCTCTCTAACAGCTTTCAAGCTGGCTGTCTTTCTCATCCTTGGCATGGAAGGTCTGGTTTTGCTGCAATATCCACCATATAAGCATATTCTATTCTTTTTTAATTGGTTTTTAATTTGACAACTTATTCTATTCTACATTGTTTATATTTATTTATTTATTTTAATTTGTGAGGAGCACCATTAGGTGCCTATATCACTATATTTGTCCTCTTGTTCTTACAAATGTTGAGGATTTTGTACTGGACCCTCTCTTTTTTCTTGTATTATACTTCTTCCCCTGCAGTCTGCGTTATTCTATGATCTGCCATGATAATGAAACTAGAATAAGAGAAACAACATTTGCTTGTGAATCCAACATTGCCATGTTTGTTGTTAACAATTACCAGCTAGCTCTTTCAATTTAAAGAGTTTTTGCAACCCCACTCTGTGATTGAGTGCTTGCATCTTTTTACCTCTCTAATGAAATGCTCGCCCCAGATGAGGAATGATGCAGTATTTTACATGGTATTTATCCTTGCTATAAGTATATTCTAGGGTAGGAGCAGGACGAAAAATAGTCCATCGTAGTACTTTTCTATCCTTCGATTATTTGTTATGTAATCACCATTATCGTTTTTATCACACGGATCATCAAACGAAAGGCAAAAGGGATTATCTCAAAATTCAGAAAGGATATGCTGATAAATTATATAAATGCATGTGTGTGCAAGCAAAAGCATTGTCTCTTGGGAACAGGCAACCAGGCATAGCTCTTTCATGCCAGGGCCTGAAGAGACCTGGTTCGTTTCTGTACGCAAGACAGCTACACATATTACTACTTGTAAAAGAGAAGAAACAGTCAGTTGTTTAAGAGCTTGGCGAGTTAACGGGTGAAGATATACTAATCAGCGTCAGTGTAGGGGGAAACAGCTTGATGTAATACTTGACAAATGATACCGGATCGATTCAACAATTGATCATTGAAATAAGATTAATCAAACATAAGTTTGGGACAGTATGGTGTTGCTGTCTTAATTGACAAAGAAAGATATTCCATATGTGATGCGGTCTGAGTGAATAGAATGTGCTCGAGATTGTGTTTTCATGGAAAAGTTCCAAAAATCCCTCTGATCTTTTCGTTTTCCTATCATCATAGGGTATTGACCGTTCCATGGTCGTAAAATCAAGGGTCATTTTCTCCTTGATGGTATAAAGTTGCAGAACTAAAAGAGACTCCTCCTCTTTGGCCAATGGACCCCTGCATTTATACAAATGTTAGGCAGTTTGGACGATGATGATGGGTCCAATGACTTTGTTTTGGCAGGCAATTTCCAAAATTATTTTTCTTTTTTTCTTTTTTTTTTTCTTTTTTTTTTTGTGTGTGTGTGTGTGGTGTACCCTTCCAGCTTTGATATATTCTAAATTTTGTTTAATGGTTTATGCCCTCTTGACTGATTCATAGCGTGTTGAAAATCGTGATTGTAATTATTTTTAAAAAATATATTTTTTATTTTTAAAAAAAAAATTTTGAGATGAATACATCAAAATGATTTAAAAAAATAAAAAAAATTAATTTTTAACAAAAAAAATTAATTTTTTTTGAAAACACGGGTTGAATCGTATTTTCAAAAGCTCACCAGTTTGTTTTTGTGTTTTAAAAACGCTTTGGAAAAAAATTAAAAGTTTTTTATTTTTTTCTTTGCTTCAAATTAATACTTCTTGGTGTGTTTAGATCATTTTGATGTACTGATATTAAAAATATTTAAAAAACATTATTTTAATATATTTATGAGTGAAAAACACTTTAAAAAATAACTACAATCACATTTATATTGACACGCTACCGCGCAACTAAATTATATTCGGGTAGGAAATCTTTTACTTGGAATTATGAATTATTTTCTAAACTATTTTTTATTTAAAAAATATATATAAAAAATAATTATCATTACAAAATTTTGACCAAATATCAGCACGGGCCTCTATCAAAGGGAATATAAAAAAGAAAGAAAAAAACTTTATTTAAGCAAATGATGGACGGATGAGTGCCACGTGATGGATGTTGGATAGGACTGATTTTTCATTTGTTAAATTGTTGTGACCCCTAACTAAACACAGGTGGCAATATTTATATATACATCGTTGATTAGCTTAAAAGATAAAACAAGTGAAATAATTATGACTTGCAAATCTCTCAAATTTCCAACAACCTCAACCTTGTTGAATCCGAAGGCAAGGAGGAGGGGGCGGTCTGGTAATAAACACAAAGTCCGAGGACCAAACCTAGAAAGCGAACAGAATAATAATATTAAAAATGAAAAGGGGGGGGAGAAACAGGAGAGTCTATTGACGTGGGAAAGGGGCTTATCGAGAAAGAGATGTGGTACTTGGGATTCGTGAAAAGAAAGTGAAAGAGAAATCTAAGGTTAGGAAAAGGATGGCTCTGATTGGTTGAATGAGTGAGGAGAGGCCATGGAATC
>Ga0325405_1001641_pt1 | contig 22823 bp, 9 predicted proteins | sample PopdelMetagenome_21_FD_205663 | JGI IMG/M metagenome (GOLD analysis project Ga0325405, IMG submission 205663) | Populus deltoides microbial communities from Bellville, Georgia, United States - Xylem-Control-R2 | ecosystem: Host-associated > Plants > Phyllosphere > Stem > Wood/Secondary xylem...
CATCTTCATTTATATTTTTGGATTGAGTATATTCTTTCTACTATCAATCTTATTAATCATCTACCTACACCACTTCTCTCGTGGCAAACTCTTTTTAAGAAACTTTATGACAAAGTCCTTTTTTATTCTCATCTTCGAGTCTTCATATGTCTTGCATATGTTATTATTTTGCATGTTCCATATAAATTTATCATATTGCCAAACATTGTGTTTTTCTTAGTTAGGTTGTTCATAAAGCTTACAAAATCCATGACCTCACCACTCATTAAAGTTTCACTAATGGAGATGTTGTTTGTTTTAAAAAAGTATTTTTCCTTTTATATCCACTCAATGCACCACCCTTATACAAAACTAGTGTTTTTTTTTTTTTATTGTTTGGCTGACCTTTCTCCTTTGGATTCTTTCTCTAAAATTTAACCCACTCCATCCTTAGACATTACACAACCCATTTCTCCACCGGAAACAACACCTTACATTGGTTCTACACATTCATCTTCCTAGCCTTATCTAACTAGTTCATCTTATGTCCCTGTTCTACATCATTCTTAACATTCCTATACCACCCATCTAGCTTTATGTGACTATGTTTGCGACCAAATAATGTTAACTAAGCCATTGTTATTTTTGTTGTATGGCTATAAAGAGGTATGAGGTATCGTTTCGATAACTTTATCTCTTATCATCGTTACTCACAACTTATCGCTCTTTTGTTGCTACTATTTAGTTAGAAAATTGAGCCAACATTAAAACAACCTCTCTTTCTCACTAACAAGAAGCTATACATTCTGAATTGAATGCTTTGGAGGCCAACAATACTTAATATTTTACTCTTCTTCCTCTTATCAAACAACCTATTTATTGTCATTGGGCTTATAAAATCAAATATTACTTTGACGGGACCATTGAGCATTACAAAGCTTGCTTAGTGGCTAAAGGTTATACATAGTTAGAAGGTATAGACTATCATGACAATTTTTCTCCTACCACCAAAATGACTTTGCTTGTTGCTTATTGGCTTCACCAGCTATCCACAATGCTTTCCTCCATAGTGACCCTACAAGAAAAAAAATTATATCTCCACCTCCTAGTCTTACATTACAATAAAAGAATCTGGTATGTTGCTTCAACAAGTTCTTGTACAGTTTAAAACAAGATTATCAATGCTTTGCCAAGTTCTCGACAACTATCCAAGCTATAAGTTTTGTACAATCCAAAGATAATTATTTATTATTTACAAGTCAGCGAGGGAAATCATTTAAAATTTTATTGATATATGTTGAAGATATTTTTATTGCATATAATGACTTTGTTGTTAAATATACTCTTAAGTAATTTTTATATAATTTCTTCCATATCAAAGATTAGATTTGAAGTATTTTTTAGGCACTAAAACTATATTTTTTTTTCCAATGAAGCAAAATATGAAGCTCTTAGAAGTAAGAGAATTGCTTAGAAATCAATCTCAATATCAAAGGCTTATGGACACTTAATCTATTTGACTATTACTTTATTGGACATTACTTATTTTGTATATGTGTCAATCAAATTCATGCATGCACTACACAAAGCACATATAAAAGTTGCATTTTTTATGTTACATTATTTGAAGAATAGCCCAGGATGAGTTTTTTGTTTTCACTTCACAAAATAATTTATCATTGAGAGCATATTCTGAATTGGACTGGGATGGTTGCCTTTCATCTTAAAGATCCATTATAGGCTATTATATTTTTTAGGGCCTCTCTTATTTCTTGGTGGATAAAGAGATAGAAAATTATGTATATTGCCTCTATAAAGCTAAATATAGAGCCATGGTAGGTACATGTTATTAATTATTTTGGTTATGCTAATTGTTGAAACATTTACGAATATCACATTCGACAACAACATTGTTATATTATGATAACAAAAACAACCTTGCATATAGTAGCCAACCCTATTTTTCATGACACGACTAGGTACGTAGAAATAGACAACCGTTTCATTCGAGACAAAATACAAAATGGTTTGGTAGCAACAAAATATGTGGCTTTAACAAATTAATTTGTGGATGTGTTCACCAAGCCTTCAAGAAATGATATTCTTAACAATATAGTTATGGGATAAATATGTACAATATTAACTCTCTCTCTCTCTCTCTCTCTCTCTCTCTATATATATATATATATATATATATAAAGATACTCATTTCTAAAAAAAATTTCTTTAACTTCCTATTATTTTTTACAAACTTCTTATCTAGACTCAAAATTAACAATTCTTTCAATCTAAAATAAGAGTATCATATTGGCATGTATTGGTGATAATGCATTTTTTTTTCAGTACATATTGAATGTAAAAATTGTTTTAGTAATGCAAAAATAACACTTTGGTTTAATTGATTTCGTTGAATAAGAGAGTACAACTTTATATAAGATGTTTTCTATAATTATGCTAAACTAATTTAGATATGTAAATCTTTATAGATATAAGATTTACATACCTATAGATATAAAGATTTACATACCTAAATTAGTTTAGCATAATTATAGAAAACATCTTATATAAAGTTGTACTCTCTTATTCAACGAAATTAATTAAACCAAAGTGTTATTTTTTCATTACTAAAACAATTTTTACATTCAATATGTACTGGAAAAAAAGTGCATTATCACCAAAACATGCCAATATGATACTCTTATTTTAGATTGAAAGAATAGTTAATTTTGAGTCCAGATAAGGAATTTGTAAAAAATAATAGGAAGTTAAAGAAATTTTTTTTATGGATACTTGAGTATATTTTAGCTGATAAAATAATCGTATATGCTAATTAAAGAGATCAACTGACCACCATTGCACTTAAAAAAAATTTCTCTTACTACTGTTGCAAAAATTTGCAATTTTCTCAAGTATGGTTATCAATATATAAGGATAATATAAACCACTAAAATAAGTTTAATCCTCCAATAAATTACGCTCGTGCGCGCGCGCGCACACACACATATATAAAGTTTAATTCTTATGTTTGATATGCCAACTTCATCATCATTGTCTTTCACTCTTTGTCTTCAATTTAAACCCATCTCTTAAAAAAGATTGTATCCATCTATCGAATTTTAATACGATTAAAGAATCTACACATAATTGATGGCCATGGTGGACCATTTTCTATGTCTTTGTTTATGGACTAAAGTGACTAATGGCCTGTAAAGAACATTCTTCTAATGCATATGTCCTTGATCAAACTCAACAGAAAAGTTAACCTAATATTAGCAATAGTGTCTATCTTTTTTCTTTTTTACAAAAATAAATTTATAATTCATTAAATTGATGGTATCAAAGTTTTTAAAGCTATATTTCTATTTTTCTTCTAATGAGAAGGGTGTTTTCATAATATTTTTTGTGCATCAAAAAGTATTTTATGTTCAAGAAGTTTTAATTAATGTATCTATACTCTAACTTATAACACATATTTATAAGAAATAATTATGACATCTCCTAAGATTAACATACTTAACCATTAATTAGTATAAGCCTTCAAAGGTTTGTATTATCCAGTTTATAATATTAAAATATCTTATTTATATATCCTTATGAAATTAATTAGGATTTTTACATTAACTAGGATTCATCCTTTAGCTAATATTAAAACTTTTACAAACTATAAATCCTAGTTAATATTAAAACTCAAAAGTCAATCTTTGTATAGTTTTGAAGTGTTCAGTCAAACTCGAAGCATAGCCAGCATTAGAAAGTTATGATATTCTTGTAATGGTACCTATTGACTCTATGTAGCTTTCCCCTTGAAAAATTAGGGATTTTTTCAGTAACATATTCAGAGCCCCACTTTCCTTCCCTAACCATGCGACATTAGGAAAGGGTGCATAACATATTACATACATGTCTTTATATGAATATGAACTACTCTCAAGCTCAAATTGAATTGGGAAATAGGTGATGAAGAAACAGGTTGTGAAGGAGAATCAACTAATGAGAAATTGTAGTCATAATGGAGGATGGACTGAGCACTCTACGAGAGCATGAATCCCTATTTCTATTGTAAGTAGCCATCCTAGCAATTGCACGTCTAAAATTTCTTCATGACTCCATCTCCTAAGACGAAGATTGTATTTTTGTTTTAGTCTCTTCTTTAACCTCCTCCTTCTCCTCATGCTCGTCCTTCTACTCTTGCTCAAGTTGCATCCTAACTCGTTTGACAGAACTACGATAACCTGCAAAGACACAAAATAGGATATCAAATTGTGATATGGATGTGAAAAAATACGTTACAAATTTTTTACTATTTTACAAGTGGTTACACAAAAATATTTCTGAGTTTGTTAAGGAAGGTATGGTGTTACAGCTTGGAACTAGTACTCTTTAATGAGCAGAACATCCTTATTTTTCTTGTTCACTCAAGAGCAAAACATCTCTAGTATATCTTATCACAACCCATTCTCCTCTCCTTCCAGGTATGGACTTTATTTTATCTTGAAATATTTTTGTTAAAGGGCTATTAAAGCAATGTCAAAATGAAACAAAACTAGGTCAGGTCTCGATTCTTTTTTATGCATCCTTTCAATTCAATACAACTCTTAAAAAATAAGACCGAAGAGGCCTCTCTATAACGTGTCATGAATTTGTCAAAGGCCGAGAGTATCATCTAGCCATTAGTATAAAGTTGACTAAATCATATTCCATAACTGATGAATATTCCTCTAATAAATCTACTAGGTTAGAGTTCTTACCCATATTTAAAACTAATAACAGTGATAGTTATTTATGGCTCCCCATGCCTAGTACCTTTAGAAACCTTGCTTATTCTTTCATCAGGGTAAGGGATTCTGGATCGATAACCCATTTTAAGTTACAATTTATTCTCTTAGTATTAGTTTCTATCATTGCACAAGGATATATGTTCTCATATGGTTGGATAGATGAGGATGTTGATAGGTTGTTCATGATGCTACTTCTAAAGGTGGTATTTTTATTTTTATTACCACTTGATGTCCTTCTAAACCATTCAACAACTATGAGAAATATGTGTTTAAAATAAAAGTATAGCTAGTACTAAGGATGACTATTTAAGCTTCCAATGAAGAAAATGTAAGAATTTATTGTGCTGGCATAAAAAGACTAATGGTGGTACACTGTGTTTAATAGCAACTTAATAAAGGTTATGTGGCTGGTATGTGAATAATTAAGTTAAAAAAGCAACTCTTTAAAGGCACTAGTATATGTGGTCTAATTCTCAAACAAGAAATGCAAGAAAAGGGTTGGTATGTGTGTAAAAAGAAGATTTGGTTAAATTAATAAACTTTTTCTAGAACAAAACTCTGGAATGAGAAGGCGTTGATGAATGGTATTGAAAGGCTTTATCATTGTATGGAAAGAACATTATATGGTAGAGCTCTTGAATTTGCAAGACTGGTTTAGTGCATGAAGTTTTTGCCAATGTCAAAATTTGAGATGGGAAAAAAATAAAAAATTAATAACACCAACACTTGTCGACTTATAAAACTCATGCCTAAAGTCGTTTGATTTGTAGCACCAAATATGAAAAAACCACAAAGGTTAATTCTTAATAAACCAAATATTGAATGATGAAATTAAAAAAATAGTAATATAAAAGGATTCCAAAGAAAAAAAAGTATCTGAAAGGAAAAAAATGAGGGGGGGAGCCTACCTCTAAACCCACAAGCAATGTCATGAGATTGAGATAACCCTATAAAAATAAAAAACGAAGAAAACCATGAAGCCTATTTTTTAAAAATCAACGTCTAGTAATGAGTTCGAAAAAGAAAATAAGTTCATAAAAAAGGATGAGAACCTATATTAGATCATAAAGCTCATGATTTATGCCATTTAATTAGAAGCACTAAACCTGAAAAAACCATGAATCCTATATATATATATATAGCAATTAAAATAATAGAGATCAAATTTGAAAAAATAAATAAATGAGAGGGTGTATAATTTTGATTGAAAGGCTAAATTGAAAAGAAAAATAAATTTTACAAAAGATTTAAAAGAAAAAAAACACCTAAAAAATTAGGACCATATTTAAAAACAATGACAAACTAAATATCTTAATTAAATGATGAAATTAAAAACAATTAAAAGTTCATAAAAAAGATAAGATAAAAATAAAGAAAAAAAAAACGAACCAAGACCAAATCTGGAAAAACAAAAACACCAAAAAAAGAAGGACCAAATTTAAAAACATCAACTATATATTTTGATTAAAAGATGGAATTGAAAAAAAATATATAAAAACTTCATAAAAGAGATAAGAAAAAAATGAAGGAAAAAAAATCCATGACCAAATCTAAAAAAATAAAAAAATCTAGACTGAAGGGTAAAATTAAAAAACAAAATAAAAATTCATAAAAGATCTAAAGACAAAAATAACAAATTAAAATAATAAGGATTGGTATTATAATATTTCTAACTAAGGGGACCACCTTGAAATTTTAATTTTCATATACAAACTTCGAGGGAGGAGATAAGAAAGAGAAAAAAAAGATGTCTTCAGCGCATTCTATCTATAAAACAATAACACATGCTCCCATTACGGGAAGAGGATGCATCAAGGAATCTATTGATATGACATATGGTAATTTTTTACTATCAAAGGATGTCGAACGCGCTGCTTAAGCATGGTGGAACCCTCCCACGCGTATTGCGTTATATCAACACACCTAACAAATTTAATAATTTTTAATTAATGCAAAATACCAATTTACCTCTCTACTAATCTGCTTATAACGCAAAAACCAATATAAAATTCCATAAATATCCTCAAAACAAGCCTAATTTTATTTTGATTTCAAGGTTAAGTTAGTAATTGAAATGTACAAAAAAAAATTGAAATCTCAGAAAAGTCATTAGCAACCAATTACCTGATTTGTGTCTTTAAAGACAGTGAAGGTATTTTACTATTCTAAAAAATATAAAAAGACCTTTATACCTCTAATAAAAAATATTAATGACAAATAGATCAAAGAAAAAAGTCTATTAACCCTTGAGCTTAAACTTCTAGGTTGATACAGTGAATAACAAAAATAACAATTTACTATTATAATCCATAATGAATCATGACCAATGCACAATGGTTTTCCCGCATGAAATAGGTTCTCTTAATATTCACACACAATCTTTATTAATTGATTGGACAAACAAAGAATGAAGAATCATTTGTCATGCTTCATAAGAAAATAAATCTTATTCCTAAATCAAAGAAGTCAATCAAGGATTGTCGTATTAAAACAATCAGGATCTTTCTTGAGCTACTCTTTATAGTGAGTTTCTTGTGATGTAAATCATGTGATCTGCTCTAAACAAGGTAAATATATACCTTATCACTCATGCATTATGGATAGGACAAAACATTTCTATATTCATAGATCATAAACATTCTTAAACCATATTCTCATTGAATTTTTTGGATAATTTTTCCCCTCCATTACACTAACTTAAATATCATAGGCCTCCCCTAAAAACATATAGAGAACTTGTTTTGCAAGTGTTTTAAGTCTATTTAGTCTAGTTTTTTTGTTCAACAATCCATCGTTGGTTATAAAAAGCTCAATTCTCTTTAAATTTTTTGGCAGCTTCATCACCAATTGATTGTGAAATTTTGAATATATATAAACATAAATTATCAAATTTTAATAATAATAATAATAATAATAACCGAGTCAAAAGAAACCACCCCAATTAGATGTATGTTAAAGTAAACTAAAATTAAGGACTAGAAAAAAAAGTACAAACATAGATTGGGTACGAGTTTGAGAGATGATCAAACTTTTCTCTCTTCTATAGTTCATGACAGCCAATAGGAAGAGTCTTGAAACAAAAAAAGTAATGCACGCATGAACACTAATTATCAAATTCTAATATAAAAAAATACAAATGATAGTAAAGTAGAAATAATTATCCAACAAGCATAGGTTTGGTATGAGGTCGTACGTTTAAGTAATGCTATATGTTTTATAATAATATTAACTAATGTTTTTTTAATTATGATATTCTTAATACGAATAAATATCTTAAGAATATGCTCATGAATAAAATATTATTTGTTTTAGTTTTTTTAATATGCTGTTTACATGGTTTTATAACATTAATTAGTTTTCTCTCCTTTAATTGCATTCGAGATCTGAATAAATAATATATATACATAAACAGTAGGGTCAGTTCCTTCGGAATAAGGACCGTTCTACGTTTTCGCCCTAGAAGTTAGGCAGCTCTCAACGAAAACGACCCTTCAAGAGTCCCCAAACACAAAAGTTTTTTAAAGCTCCTGGGAACATTGACTATGAAACAACAACAAATGACCCAAAGCAAATTACAACCATACAATCCAAGATCAACGGTGGAATCTCTTTTCCAAAGAGAAGCAGTTTTAGGGCACCCAGAGGAATGGAATTTAGAGTGGAGGCCTGGTACAAAAAGTCATTGTCAGGGGTCATACAAAAAGGGTGTTAAAGCTTCCACTTTCTCCTCCCCCGAAGCCAAGAGGATCCTTTGAAGGAGGAGCAGTTGTTGCCATGGAATCAAGTATGAGAATAAAGGGCGCGAGCTTTACAGCCCATCATTCTTTCAGATTGTGGAGAGCTCGACAGACAGACATGACATCTGCTGGTAATACATGTCGATCTTCCCGATAATGATGAATCATGGCCACTGTAAATGGCAGTTATTTTGGCAAAATACCAAGAAAATCTCCTTGATTACGAGCAAAAGGGTGGAGCTTCGTCTGTCTGATGGGCATCGGACAGATACAAGTTGATTAGGAGTCCCAACGAACCTTGTTAATGATCTCCACTGTAAGAGTTTGCTCTTAGGTGTCTCTTGACGCCATTCTACGTTGCTAGGCTCTGGCACATAGCTAGCTAGCCTGTGCGGGCTGTTATTATCACACGTGCACAACACTGAGCAACTACCACAATTATACTATGTGCCAACAGGCATTACTGTGCTTTCTCTCACAGTATATTCGACCGGTGCATTTTTTTTCTAATTTTTATTTTGGTTTTTAAATTTTTATTTTGCATGATTAGGTTTTTTTTATATTTTTTTTAGCATAAATTAGCTACTAATTACATATTTTTTTAGAAGGTATGATTGAATTAAAAGTCAGAAAAGTGAAGTGAAAATCTTGGATTATATAGAAGAGGAGTTAAAACTTTCATTGTCACATTTATTTTAATTATTTATCTTTTTTAGATATTAGGTGATTGGTCTCTTGAATTTTAAAAAAATATATCTTGATATTTTTTTTTAGAAGGAGAGAGGGGGAATCGTCGAATTCCTTTTTAGAGAGAGAAAGTGATCATTAGATAAGATTACGACCACCAAAATTATTAATTTTTGTGTCAAAAAATTTCATATGACAAGGACAATTATGTTTAGGTGTTTTTTTACCTAAAAACAGATTTGAGCTCGGGAAGAATTTTTGTTTTTGAGACGGTTTCTTGGATTTTTAGTGGCCATGGATTGACTTAACAAGGTCTATAGGGTCTTTTCTAGGTGTTTTGAGTAAAAAAATAGGTTAAAAATGAGTTTTTAGGTAAAAAAAATAAAAGACCCCATTTTTCTAGATACCATAGTAGTCGGATTCTAGGTTGCGCAAATGACATCTTTTTTTTATATACTTAGGGTTGACAACGCGCTTGGGCTTGGCCTTGCAGGCCTACACGCAAGCCGTTGCTTTATTGGGTCAGGCTTGCCAGGCCCAACAGCACCTAGATTGATTCCTTTTTTATTAATTTTTTTAATTTCTATTTTTTAAAAAATAATGCATTATTTGTGTGTATTTTTTCAAATAAATTTTGGGTTTATGTTTTAATTAGATTGTGATTATTTTAAAATAATATTGAGTGTGTTTAATTTTTAAAGAGGTAAGTATGATTCATCTGTGATTTTTTTTTATTTTTTTATATATATTAAATTTTTTTAATATTAATTTTTTATAGGATTTTTCATATGTGCAACCTTGCATTGTTTTTTTGTTTTTTTATTATTATTCAATAAATTTTGTGCGTGTATCGGTTTCTATTATAAATTTTATGTATTTTTTTATTATAAATTTATTTTTAAAGAGGAATTCATTAAATATAATTTGGTAAATTACTCGTATTGCTATGTTAGATATCTTGATCTTTATTTTTCACTATGTTTTCTCAATTTCATTTTTGTTTGTTGTTGATGAATTTTTTTTTCATTGCTTACACAATGGTTATTGATTTATTTAATTAAATGTATGTATAAATTTTTCAATTTATATTTAAGAGTTTATTTTAGTATAAACAAACACATTGAATAATTATGTATATTTATTATTTATTATGTTTTGATGTTTAAGTTTTGATGCTTATTTTTAAGATTTTTTTATTTTTTTCCTTAAATCTTTTATGAAAGTTTCTTTTCTTTTAGTTTCACTCTTCAATCTAAGTTTATAGTGTATTGTTTTTTTCTTATTATTATCTTTGTCCTAGATTCTGGGTTGCGCAGACGACACGTTATTTTTGTGATGCAGACAATGTGTCATTTTTTTTTTATATATGACACATTCTTATGATTTTTTCCCCTTGAATATTTTATGAAAGTTTCATTGTTTTTAATTTTACCCTTCAATCCAAGTTTATAGTCTATTATATTTGTTTGTCTTTGTTCTTTTAATTTTTATCCTTTTGTTAATATTTTTATTTTTTTTTCAATTTAACTCTCAAATTTAAAATTTTATTGGTGTCTTTTGATTTATTTTTTATCGTAATTTTAACACATTATTTTTATTCTATTTGTTTTGGACTTTTTTGTGTTGTTTTTTTTTTGTGATTTTAACCCTCATGATTTTTCATGTATAGTACTTTCAATCTTATAACTGGATCACGATCCAAAATTGATTTTTTTGTGTTAATTTAATCTTTACCTTGTTAAGAAGTAAAACCATTGAGATGTTTTGAGAATATTGTGAAAATATATTTCTATAATATTGACAAACATTTATTTTTTGTATTGAATCATTATTTTTTTTATTTTATTTGTTGTTGATGATATTATTAAATTAACTAAATTTATCAACCTCATTCAAACTAATTATCTGAATATTTATATTTTTAAAATAATATTTTTTTAACATTTTTTATATAAAAAAAAAACCCACCACGTGGACCTAACTAGTAGCTATCACTACTTACCACTACCGAACAAAAACTGTTCATTGGGCTCCAAACACGGTTGTCACACAGCGTCGCAAAAAGAAAGGGGCATCAAGATAATAGCGTTATGTTGGACAGAAGAAGAGATACAAGGAAAAAGGAGCTAAATATAATAATTATATATACTTCGAGTCGCACAAGCTCAATACAAGATTGATAAAAACAAAACAAGGACGCAAAATCAACTCTTCAGTGGAGAATCTTCACAGAAAAATTCATCTTAATTTCTTTGTTCCTCTTAATTCACGGCCACCTTCTCTTGCTTGATGCTTCCAACTGAAAACACAGTATCACATAAGCAAAATAGGGTAATCAGCACCACGCAGGTAAGGAAACTAACCGGCTAATCAAGGCTAAGTTTACCGGCAACATAATAAATTACTCACGGCTCAACGCAGAAACTTCAGAGCTCTTCAATACACGCAGCCTCTTCACTGTGGACACAAACATGCTACAAACCACGTTAAAAAAGATGAAGTTAGTTCAGGTGGACATAGTAATATGTAGAGTATGGAACTCAACACAGATCAAGCATAAAATAAACATATAATAAACATAGTAGATGGTTTGGCAGGATATCACGGTTGATAATTAGGAATCTAATGCAGTTATTCGGGCCATGCTAGAGGACATAAAAGCATAAAATGGCGTTTGGTTTTTGGCTTATAATCACCAACTATAGTATGAATATAATATGAATGAGAACCACGGTGATATAGATTGTGCTTACTGCCATGGGACATCCCCAACAAGCATCATGTCTCCTTCATTATCCTCATAAACAAGGGTATATTCTCCACTTCCGTCCAATACACCCGTTATTGCCTTAGCTTCCTCTTGCTTGTCCATGATTCCATTGGAAGAGGAATCTCTTTGAGCTATAAAAAGGACACAGAAGACATACAGAATAAGATACCCCTTGTCTATCTAGCAAGAAACACGCATGTTTAAAATAAACAAGCAGCAAATGATCCATGAATACTACAACTCAAGACACAATTAAACCAACATAAATTGGACCAACGGATATGCCATGGCCTGTGCGGATTGTAAATGGACGGTGCATATATTAATTTAAGAACGCAATAAACCTGGTGGAGTGCTTATAATTTAACACAACTATCAAATCTGACGCCTTATTGCTAAATAATAAATAAAAAGACGGTATTGCTCTCTATCATATCCATTAATACCATTAAAAGGCGGGAATTGCTGACCACATGGGTAAAACTATTACTTTACACAGAGGTTGCATGAACAATAACCTGCAAGAAGGCCTCTAAAGAGTTCATCAACAGCAGTGGAGAGTTTTTCGTAGGTATCATAGGCTTTAAGGTCAACTTTCCTTCCTATGGGGACACCTTCCATATTGATCTTGACAAATAACCCTTTCTTGCAAGTTTCAACTGGTTTGTTTTGAGACTCAACGGTTGGTTTTGAATAGCTGCCACTGCTGCTTGCTAGATTCTTCCTGAAAGAACGAATTGGAGGCCAACCAACAACTGGACCAGGAGCAGTTCTGTTTTGAAGGAGCATTAAAGAGTGAAGTAGACAAGAAATAAGTTTGCAACTCATATTTAAAAAAAAATCATAATTATTTGATAGTATATTTTAGAAGAGTTACAATCAAAGCACTTCAGAGTCTAAAATATAAGAAAAGACAGAACCTAATAATATAGAGCAGATTGAAGATTCTTAAGGAGCCCCACTTACTGTGAACTTAATAAAGTGCAAAATAATAGTGAACGAGATAAGATCAAAACTTCATTAAAAGGCATCCATGTAAAGGAAAAAAAAAAAACAAGAAAAGCAGAACTTGGACCAAATTGGAAGGAAAAGAGTTAAGGATTTCGATAGACAAACTAAGCTAACAGGCAACATGTATCAGCAGTGAACTAGTGGTAAAATTTTAAACTATGAAAAAGAAATTATCACATGCACCAGCTCATCAATCAAATTTAAGAAGTGAAAGTAAGACCATACTGGCAGAAATTGAAAGAAACAATGACAAGGACCACACATCTAGCCAAGTAAACATGTGAATGATTATCCTCTGTCAAAAAAGCTACAAAAAAAAACAAACTGAGACAGAGAAGGTTAAAAAGCTGGAGTACCTTTTCTGAGAGCTGTTGGGCACAGCTGTATTGGCAGGAGCCGGAGGTGAAAATGCCTTCTTTTCGGCACCCTGCTGCAACTCTACCACCGCTTTAGTGCAGCAGGGCTGTGAGGATTCCTTGGCCATAACAGGCAGGCTCTGCTGGGATGCAGTTGCTGTTGGTGGTGTTGATGATGATGATGGAAACTTGAGAAATGGAGGAGGAGCCACCTGTCCCTGCTGTTGTTGATTGAACCAGACATGTGAATTCTCAGCGGAAGATGGAAACTTGTGAGTTTGTTGATTTCCATTGGTGAAGTAACCAAAAGAGTTAAGTTGAGATTCATGTCTTTCTCTATTACTGGTGTTTTTGAGAGACCAGTCTTCACCAGGAGGACCAAGCCTTAGTTCAAGCTTTTTCTCCTCTGAGGAAGATCTTTCATCTTCTCTCTTACCAAGCCATTCTCTTTCCTTGGGAATCAAATCCAGCAACCGAGGACATGCCTCAACATTCTTCGAACAACCTTCCATTAATTTTCACCAGATAAAAACCACCTTGTTCTTTGACTTTTGACACAAGAAACAAGCAAGAAAACTATAAAACTTCACAGGAACGTGAAACAGCAAGGCTTAACAAGCTGCAAAACAGAAAAACATTATTCAAAACCGTGTGAATATGAGCAAAGAAAACAAATACACTATTAACCAAAAGATAAGAAAAGGGGACTTCGTACTAGGCTACATACCTTCGTAAGTTAGCGGAATTCTTAACCAGCACTCAAAACCTTGAACACCCACATCCTCAAATCACTAAAAGAAAGCCCTTCTAAAAACAAGAAGCCAGATTTGAAGTGTTGACGGGACCTTATGATCTCTACAAGAACCGACTTTTACAGCCTCATGAACCCATCAAACAGAATACACTAATATATCTCCTCTCTCTCTGAATAAGAGAAACCCCACGGAGAGAGTGAATAACACAAAAAAGAAAAGGTGTTTCAACAACTCAAAGGCCAAAGGCAATGATAAGAACAAGAGAGATAATGGTGAGTTCCACTTGCTTTTTGTGTACAAAGAGGGGATTGAATATACGAGAGAGGTGGTTTGAGGTGGAAAGGAGGAGAAACAAATGAAACAAGAGGGTAACCAGAGAAGGGTAAAAAGGGAGGGAGAGATTCCCTTTATCTAATATTATCTAGAAGTGATAGCTCAAGAACCCAAAAACAAGAAACGAGGAATTTTGGAGCAAAACGCACGCAACCCAAGCAGAGGGGGAGGGGGAGGGGGAGGGGGAGGGGGAGGGGCTCTAAAAATACGTTAGGTTGTTTAGCTGAGGAAGCAAAGCGTGCTGTTGCTCTTAAAGAAAAGATACCCTCTCTCTCTCTCTCTCTCTCTCTCTCTCTATCTCAACGCAAACACAACACACAATAGTGTGGTACCCTTATTAATGCACACTGTCCCAAACCCCTCTCTTTATTAGAGTTAAAAGCTCAGAGAGAGAAGTAGTGTACAGTGTTTTATATTTAACAGACTTTTATTTGATTTAAATTGGAAATCAATTAAAATAATATTTTTTTATTATTTAAAATTTATTTTTAATATTATCACATTAAAGCATTTAAATATATATATATATATAAATAATTTAAAATAAAAAAATATGTCAAAACTTTTTAAAAATATATTAAAATAATTTTTTTTTGTTTAAAATTTATTTTTGATATTACCACATCAAAACAATTTTAAAAAATCAAGAAATTAATTTAAAATAAAAAATATTTTTTAAAAAAATATAGTTAACTGCAAAAATAATCATAATTTAAAAAAAAAACTTTAAAAATAAATATATCACTCATAATGGAGAAAAAATGAACTTACTCTTGAAGAATCTCGTCTTCTTTTTTATGGTTTCTGAGTATTCTTTGTTAAAAAAAAAATAATTAATAAAATATTTATGAATTATCAAAATAAAATATCTTTAATTTATCAAAATAAAATACACCTAACCTATAGTAATAATAAAAAAAAGCCTAAGACCCTCGTATACCTACACTATTGAGAAAAAAAAGAAGAAGAATTATTACCCTCTCTTTGGCCATTTTTTTTTGAAGGGCAGATAAAAAAATCAACAAATGCTAATGTATCAATAAAAAAAAAAAAAAAAAAGACTCGAAATCATAACATTGCCCGGCTTGTGGTCATTGACTAATTAATTAATTAATTAGTAGCTAATTTTGTTAAGAGAAGAGTAATTAGTACAACTCATGCCCACCCATGATCCATCAAAAAGTGTTTGAAAGAGTTTATAGTACTAAAAATTCATATTTTGAGTACTTTATTTCACGAAAGTTAACAGCTTTTTAGTCATGTAAGCTTTCCAACTAAGAAATCCATGTTATTTTAATGTTAAACAAACACCCTTTTTAGAATTAAAGCCATTGAGTTTATTATTACACGTGGTCCGAGAAATGGGGGGCCACAAAGACTTGGGTTAATCGGTTGCAATAAACTCCAAAACAAGACCTGATCCAATGTTAACACTTGCTATTAAGTCACTTAATTAAACATGTTAGTTTAACTAATCAAGTTTTAATCTGGGTAAGAGAGGGAGGAAACGAGAATCTTCTTAGTTAAGTCTGTTTTTTTTTAAATATTTTTAAAAAACTCAGTATTTTTAAATTATTTTAATATATTGATGTCAAAAATAAAAAAATTATTATTTTGATATATTTACGAGTAAAAAATATTTTAAAAAACAACCATATTCACACTCTCGAGCATCCTTTTAATTAAAACAGTTAGCCTTCTTTTAAGGCTCCAGGAAAATGATGTGTGGTGATAGTGTTTTGTTTGAGTTTATATATATATATATATATATATATATATATATATAACTTATTCCCTGTATATAATTTGAACCAATTAATAAATCCCTATGATATAAAAAATTATTAAAAAAAATCCCTGCTGTAGGTTTGACTGTAGTTTTTGTTCCAGACCTGCCTTTTATTCTTTCCGAGGACTAATTGATTAACTTTGTCAACCTACATATTTGAAGTGCACTCCTCTCCTTTTCTTCCTTTCTTTTGTCAAATGTTTGGTAAAAGAAATAATTACAAAATTCATCTTATAGTTGATCTGAATTTTATTCTCTCCGTTCCTTCATAAATTAAACTCTGTATGTTTAATAACAATTTACAGCTTTACATCCTAATAATGCATTTAAATCAACACTATTTTGTTCACTTCTGACTTCGAATTGAACTCTACCATAGCTTTGAAAGCTTGGTTCTCATCAAACCCTCCTCCTGCTAGAGAATCCTTATCCCTAAGGTCAACTTTTAGGGATTGTAGATTCTTCACTGCGAGTTCTCGTTGGTTCCTCATTGAGTGAATAGGACGATTGATATGTGCATGGTCTCGCAAGCTATTGTCATTGAGTGAATAGGACGATTCTTCGCTGTTTTTTATTGGTTGACTCTATTTCTGTCAATAACAAAGGAACGTCGGCGACATCTACTGAGGATATCTGTAGCTGCTCACATCTTTCTCCAATCAATTTGTTATCTTTGCCACAAGGCCATGAAGAACTATTGTGTCTCTAATCTTTCTTCACCCATAAATTTCACAATAGCATTTCAGACAGAACCAATCTCCATTTCGGACGTTTTTAAACCAAGACAATTCACCTAGAATGAAGACTGATACTAATAAAATTGTAAAAACTTATGAGTGAATTAAGGTTTCCACTACAACGTTTTAAGCTGATAGAGTGTCTGGACTTAATAATAGTTAGTGAAGTGACGGTGTCATCATTACAAAAATCAAACCGATTACATATCTATCTAAAACTTGACTGACTTGAAACCTAGATTAATTTAAGTAGAAGAAAAATAAGGGAATCAAATCGATTACTCTCTTTTTCTTCAAAAAAAAAATAATTCATTTGAGTTAACCCTCCTGACCTGTAACCTGAGCCTTACCATAGGTTGAATTTCAAGTCAAGTTTTAAAAAGTATGGATAATGTGACTGCCACGAGCTTTCTTACAAAAACAAGTCCTTTATTGGAATATAAGACTCTCTGATACTTAAGTTAATTAATGCATATGAGGGGAGTATGTTGAATAAAAGAATAACATAAGGAGTAAGAGAAAAACATATGGAGAGGTTATCAGGAGTAGGGTTAGAGCAATGTGGCTTTGTGGCTTTATGTGGTTTGTTGATACGAACCCCATGGATATAAAGATCCAGAAACCCATAGTCAAATCGACCCTTCTCAAGAAAGCTAAATTTATGCTTGTGATTGAGCTTGATACAATGATAACCTATACTAAGGCATCAAGACTATAAAAACTGAATACCTACTCAACACCTATAAAGAGATGTGAATGAGTAATATGAAAGAAGCCATGAAGCTTGCTTAATTATTCTATAAGTCAGAGTAGCTTGATGAAAAATCAAAACAAGATATCCTCTCACAACTCACATAAGATATGCGACAATAATGTATTATCCAACTCAAAAAAATAATGTCTTACAAAATAATATTTATACTTGAAATAAAGCTAACCTAGATGACCTACTGGACTAACATCAACCCAAATTAAAATATGACCCATAGTATCTCAAATAAGGCCCAAAACATGAATAATAATTCTAAAAATAATGCTAAGTTGTTATACATTATGAATAAAAAAAAACAATCATTGAATAAAATCCTTGCTTAAAAAAGACCATTGGTCGAATAGGATATGATGTCACATATTGGGATCCAAAACAAATAAGAAAATAATTCTTCATTGGCCTCCTATGTTTCCATACATAATAAGAAATCCTCTTATAGTTTGTAATTCATAAAACACATTGAAACATATAACCCTATAGTTACCGATTGCTCCCTCTAAGGATAACTTATAATGTTGAAATTAATTAAGCTCAAGAAGTAGATAAATCAGGTCTTTCTTGTACATAGATAATTTAACTATGGTATGACCATCACTTGTTGAAATTATAGCTTTCTTGAAATTCACCTTGGCCTAAATACTTTAAATAAACTTATTGAATTCATATTTGAGCTTTTTTTTCCTATAATATTGTTATTAGTCCAACTAGAACTTCTTATAGATTCTTTGGTATAGTTTGGATCACACCATCTCTTCTCTCCTCCAAAGAATTCGACCTTGAATCGTCACTCACACTAAAGAATGAGAGATCAAAAACATTAAAAGTAGCACTAACACCATACTCACTTAGTATATTCACTTTGTAAACATTGTCATTAATTCTTTCAAGGATTTGGAATGGACCATCTTCTCTCAACATCAACTTAGATCTCTTACATTCAGGAAACTTTTTTCTTGTGCATATGCACCTAAACTCAATCATGTAGTTCCAAGATAACCCTTTTTCTGCTCTTATTAGCTTTCAATGTATATTACTCATTCTTTTGTTGTATTTGTCATCGTACTTTGTCAAAGATAGTCTTCACTACCTGTGTTTTCATATTTCTATCAAGACTAACCTTTTCATCAACAAGTAAAGAAATCAAATCCAAAAAAGTTAAAGAATTAAAGTTATAAACAATTTTAAAATATGAATAATCAATAGTAGAAAGCACACTCCTGTTACATGTAAATTCAACAAACATTAGGCAATCTTCCTAATTTTTTAAATTCTTTTGAATGATAGTTATTAATAATATAGTTAAAATCCTATAAACTACTTCAATTTGACCATCTATTTGTGGATGATATATAGTAAAAAATAATAGTTTTGTTCTCAACTTACCCCACAAAACTTTCCAAAAGTAAATAAGAAATTTAAAATGACGATTATAAACAATGCTTTAAGAAATCCCATTAAGCCAAACTATCTCCCTAAAGAATAGGTTAGCTATGTTAGTTACATCATCAATTTTATGACAAGATATAAAATGTGACATCTTAGAAAACCTATGTACAACCATAAAAATAGAGTCCCTGCTCCTTTTTTACATAGGCAAACCTAAAACAAAATCCATAGATACATTAACCTAAGGTTCTTGAGGTACTAGTAAAAGGGTATACAAACTATAAGGTAGAATTCTAGACTTAGCTTATCTACATGTTATGCATCTATCATAAATTTCTAGCACATTCCTTTTCATCTTAGGCTAATAAAAGTGCTTATACAAAATTATCTAAAAGTCTTAACAACCCCAAAGTGTCTCATTAAACTGGCCTCATAAGCTTTGTCTTTACCTGACATTGCGACGACCTTAAAAAAAAATATCTAGCATCTTATTCTTAGAATGGAAAAGTCTTGTTTAAAGAGTCGCCACCTAGTATTATGGTCACTAGAAACCCTAACTGATTAACAAAGATTCTATGGTACAAGACTAGTTATGCTAAAAGGAAGATACTATCATCTTTAAAATATTCTACCTAAGATAGTTTACATTGTTGGTTTGTCTAAAATTTCTAAGGGTTTGTTGTGTTATGTTATCGATGGTATGCTTATAATATTCTCAACTCTAATGTCAATGAATATTCAACTAAGCAATACTTTCAATTTTGACGTTAATAAGTATTACAATAAGAAAAATGTATGATATTCTGAACTTTGGTGTTAGTGAATATTGGGGTAAAAGTTATTTCTAATTCTAGTACTAATATTCTTAACTCTAGCATTAATGAATATTAAGAGTATTCTCAATTCTGGCATTGACAAATACAAATATTTTTTACTCTAGCGGGTGAATATTACAAATGATATTCTTAATTTTGGCATTAGTAGATATCAATCCAACTTGGTATTTCTTATTCTGGTGTCATAAATAAAAATTGAAAAAAAAATTTTATTTTTGTTGAAAATTTAGGAATTGTGTTTTTATTTTTTAATGTTGAAGGCGATGACTCGCTGTGAGCTTATTTGCCCTAAACATGGATAACAAACATTTGTTTAGAAAGATAATGGTATTGGTTTTATTATTTTTGAAAATTTAGGTATGTGAGCTCAATTGGCTTTTTAATTTAGGTCAAGTTCTAATAGCTTTATAAACTTGTTAGAAAACCCAAAAATACATGCAATATACTTTTGTAATTTTTTATTTTTTATGGAAATGCCTAGAAAGAAATTAATAAAAGCTAAAATATGTAAAAATATTGTTTTGGCTTTTTTCTTTTTATGAAAAACAAATCAATTTTTTTTTTTTTACCATACCAAGATATGTAAAAATGATTTTTCTAGAAAGGGCTTGGCCATACTAAGAAGAACATTTTTTTAGTGAAACCTTAAATTTTATGTTGTTTTTTTTTGCAAATGATAATCTATGTTTTAATAAATGAAAATGTTAGTACCTTTCCTCATGCATGGAATTATACTAACTCTTGTAACGTCCCTAAGGTGAAAATCAAATTAAAAAATTATTGAAACAAATATACTCCATAAAAGCTTGTCATTTTTTTTACAGTCTTTTGATATGTCTTAACCTAAAAAAGTGAAAGGGTACAATTGTCATTTCAATATTATAAACATCACATTAAAATTAAGTTAAAAATTTAAAAAACTAATTGGATAAGGGAAAAACACTATATACCCTAGCACAAAACATTGTGGGTTTGGACAGTGCATTGGGATTTTTTTGACCTTTATGTATTTTCTATTCTAGTCACCAGTTTTTTAATTTTATCTTTACACACTATGTTGGTTAGGATTTCTTGGTGATATTTTGTTTCCATTAGCTTGCTATGGGCTATAATGGGGGTAAACAAAAGTCTCAATATCATGCTGATACTTGATTTTGCAAAACAAAATATGATTTTATTGCTTATAAAAAAAAATATTGAGACGAAAATGTAGTTTTTTTATAATGTTCATTAGAAACCTTTTTAAAGAATTTGGCCTTTATAATATTTTTTATTTCATTTTGGTCTATTTGGTAAGAGGTTTTACTTTAGTTCAAAACTTATTTTATTCACATTTCAATTTATAAGATTGAAAGGGAAAAGAGAGTCTCGAAAAAAAGATGGAAGAGAGAGAAAGTGTTTAGATGCCTTCATTTTGTGAACAAAAAGAAAAGCCAAATTTAGTGTCAATGTTTTTCTCTTGACAAGATGAGTGTCATTGGGCTTTTATGTTTTAAAAAAAGGTAGATTAGGTTGAGAAGGATATTCTTTCTTTTTTAATTGTGTTTTAAAGCTAATTTAATGGTGTTTTGAGTTGAGAAATCAATTTATTAAGATTCTAAGAGAGCTTATTTAGTGTTTGTTTTAGAAGGATATGTTTTTTTCTATTTTTTTAATATTTTGATTAAAATGCACTATAAAAAAAGGTTTATCATTATATTTAATGTAAAATCACCAAATTCAATTATCATGTATATTGCGATCAAATTCAACTCTTTGATAAACCAAGAAATTAAAAAGTGTACTTATTATAAGAAACTCCCAAAAGATCTAAAGTGAGTTACAAATTACAATACTCCATTAACTAGCTATACATATAAGACGTTAACATCTGTTGCTCCGTTTTGGCCCGTGACGTACCTATAAGTGTATCATTATTTAGATAAAAATTCCAATCCATAGTTTAAATATTAAATTTTATTAAAGCATGGATTCACATTAAATATTTTTTTCTCATGATATGAGAGCTTAACTTATCACCATCAATCAAGATATTTATTTTAATACTCTTTCAACAATTTACACAACCAATTATCGTCCGTGTGCGGCGTGCGGTGAATAAGTCCACTCTTGGGTTGGTATCTGGAAAGATAAGGAAGACAAGGATTTCTTGTCTTTTATTAGTGGGAAGAGGAAATGAGAGTCACTATCTAGTATTTTTGTCACTAGAAATCCTAGCTGGTCTTAGAGATTGGATACGGAGACTGGTTGCATAAAGGGAAGGTATTAGCACCTTAAATACATTCTATCTAAGGTAAGCTGCATTGTTTAATTATTTAATATATACTAACGAGCTATTGTATTTCTAATTGTTGGTTTGTCTATGGTTTAAGAAAAGTCATCTTCGGTAAGGAGATCCTTATATTATCAGGTAAAACCTAACCATTCTAACATCAACAAAAGAATTTAATATCAAGAATACGTCTTACGTATAAAATCGTAATCCTAGATACTAAAAGAAAAGAAAATAATTTTTTTTGTTATTTTTGAAATATTAGCCTAGTTAATAAACTGGTTATTAAAGCCAAAATACATGCTTACATATTTTAAAATTTTTGTTTTATGAAAATATGATATGATTTTTTTTAGAGACTTAGTGGCATGTAAGAAAACAAGACATTTTTTTTATATAATTTTCTTTTTGTTAACATTTCATAGAAAAACAGGTATTTTAATACCAGATTTGTATCATTACAGTATAAAAATAGAAACCAATATGAAGCAAAAATTTGATAGAAAAATATATGGGAAAGTCACAGATTTTTTTTGGACTAGGTCGGACCCAACCCAACCATTTTGGTATGGGTCGGAGTTGTTCGGCCCAACACATAGTGGAGAAGCTCTCCACTGTTCACATG
>Ga0325405_1001642_pt1 | contig 22809 bp, 12 predicted proteins | sample PopdelMetagenome_21_FD_205663 | JGI IMG/M metagenome (GOLD analysis project Ga0325405, IMG submission 205663) | Populus deltoides microbial communities from Bellville, Georgia, United States - Xylem-Control-R2 | ecosystem: Host-associated > Plants > Phyllosphere > Stem > Wood/Secondary xylem...
AATTATTGGAGACAAGCAAGCCCCACCATGTGCAAGTGGGATTACCTAATCTCCCACTTAGCACATGGTGGAGGACTCCCCCTCACTCCCATTAATTGTATATTAATGTGCCCCCCCTGTGAAGTGTATGGTATGTGTATCAAGAGAACACAGAGAAGAAGAACCGACGAGTTGCAGAGAGTGAAAACACAGAGAGAAGAGAGAACAGAGAAGAGTAGAGAGAGCTTGAGTGTAGAGTTGAGTTGAGAAGATTCTCTTCCTCTTTGTTTGTATTGTTTGTAAGCTTCATTAATACAAACCAGTAGCTCCGTGGAGTAGGCAAGTTGCCGAACCACGTAAATTGTGTGTGTTTGAGTTCTGGAAATAGCCCAACAGTATATTCCACAGACGTGTTTTGCATCTGCAAGAAGAGAATCGATCTGTTTCCGGTTTCAAAAGTAATCTTTATTCCAGCGAAGGATACCAATCCGCAAACAACTTCTAAGAGTTTCGAATAACTACTGTCTCTTGATTTCCTTACAAATAGGGTAACAAATGTTTTGTTCATTCCCTACATCCTGGTATTTCCCCCTATCCTTCCCTTTTTTCTCTCATCGACTAACATCGTGTTCTGTGACCTAACTTTTTCAGTGCTGATGCCGAGATTACTGTCTGTGAGCTTGCCCTTTCTTCCGTACCAAGCTCTCGCTTTGATACTCGGCGTGTTTGTTTGATGAGCAGATTTTCTCTAGTAACAAAACCAAAGAGTGATCAAACTTGTATGTGTTGATATCATTTCATTTTGCAGGTGCTGTAGCAACCGTATCAGATGCACCTCCCATCCATTACATGGTTAAAATAGAGTCATTTTCGTCACTTGGGAAAAATGCAGTGGAGACATATGAATCAGGGGTTTTTGAAGCTGGAGGCTATAAATGGTACATCTTATTGCTAGTGAACATGTGTCTTTCTCTGTCTTTCCATCTCCAACCGCAGTCATGTTTTATTATTATGAGATACCCCTCTCATTTTTATTACCTCCTCCTGTGTTTGCTTTGCAAGGAAATTAGTTCTTTATCCGAACGGAAACAAGAGCAATAATGTAAAAGATCACATCTCTCTCTATTTAGCAATGGTTGACGCAAGTTCTCTTCCACGTGGTTGGGAGGTCAACGTGATTTTCCGGTTGTTTTTGCTTGACCAAAACAAGGACAGCTACTTGGTAATTCAAGGCATGTTTTCTAAATCATTACTCTGCAATAGACCCTCGAGCTATTGTCATTAGCTACAGTTTTTGTTTTAGTGTTTATAGTATCACCAAAGTTATGCGTTGTAAATTGGGTGACGGGCAAGATTTACTTGCAATAGTTTTCTTCAATCACTCTGGGTAATTTAGTTTAACTCAAGAGAAAGTGATGCCCCTCTCTGATGTTTTGGCCTTGTTGCCAAGGTTAGATGCAGCAGGAAAGGAAAGACGCTTTCATGGACTGAAGCTTGAATGTGGTTTTGATCAATTCATTAAGCTTTCAACATTTAATGATGCTCGTTATGGATTCGTTCTGGAAGACACTTGTGTGCTTGGAGCTGAAGTATTTGTCTGTAGAGAAAGAAGCAGAGGCAAAGGAGAGGCCTTATCAATGAAAAAGGATCCCACTGCTTCCAAGTGCACTTGGAAGATCGTCAACTTTTCCAAGTTGGATGAAAAACGCCAAGAATCACAAATATTCAGCACGGGAGATCATCAATGGTACAGTTATTTTATTATTTTAATCTGCAATCTTAATTAAAACATGTTCGGATGTGCTTTAGGAAGCCGATGTTTCTCTTACATCACGTTATACTCCATATGCCAGCTTGCCCAAACAATTCGTTAGTGGTCAGAACGAAATTTACTGTTGTATAAGCAATCCTGTCAGTGATTCCTTTCTTTTCGAGATGAACACGAGCATGGAAAAATCACCTGGTATTCAGTAGGAGCCCTTTTCTTTTTTCTTCTAACTGTACTGGTTGTTTCAGGAAGATAGTGCTCTATCCTAAGGGAAAAGGTCGTGGAATGGGCACCCATCTTTCTCTGTACTTGGCTCTGGATTTGGCAACCCTCCCTGCTGGTTGCAGAGTATACGCGGATTACACCTTGCGCCTTGTGGATCAAGTCCATGACAGAAAGCTCGACTGGTATGGTAAAGGTAAGAACACAGATGATCTTTTCGCCGGTTTAACATGTCAATGAAAGAGAGAGAAAAAAAAAAGAGTTGAGATTGTTTCTTCTTCCTGCAGCTAAAAGCTGGTTTGGTGCCTCAAGCTCAGAAAGTGTATGGCCAACATTTTTCCCCCTGGGTTTATATCGGTCAAAAGATCACCTTTTTGCCAAGGACATTTGTATAATTGAAGCAGAGGTCATAGTACTTGGAATTGGTTCTCCCCTTTAGTTATGATTTTATTTTATTTTTTTTTAATTTTCAATCAGAAATATAATGGATATCATCATTTAAAGAATTTCATCGACTTTACTAATGGGAAGGGACTTGGGCCATTGTTTGTTGACAGTACTATTTACCCAAATCCTCGCACAAAAAGACCCATCAAAATTTATTTTTTTGTATAAACTCCAAACAAAATATTCAAACCAAAAAAACTCAAAATTTAACTCAATCACTTACTTAACCCATTGTTTTACGATTTTATAGATACAAAAAAAATATCATAGATATGCAATCTTATAAAATATATGTTTTTATATTAAATTCATTAAATAATCTTTGTATTTGTAAAATTCTAAGATAAATTCTTTCATTCTAAAAAGTCCGAATGTGTTCACAGTGTTAAGATGCCATGGAGATTTTGTTTTTAGGTTAGACTAGATCTTTAATCCAAGGAACGGCTCAAATTTTTCTTGAATGCAAGAAAAATATTTAAATGTTGCTAATAATATTTTAGTAAAAAAAATTTAAATTATATGAGAGTTGATTTTGCAGGTTTAAAAACAAAATTAATAACCTTTAAAAATATAATTTGACTAAAAAAAATCAAATTATGTTTTTTTTTAATATTAAGATGACAACATTGAATTGGGTTAGCCTGGGTTAGAATTGTTAATTTTGTAACCCGGGTTATGAGACTATTATAACCCTATAAAAAGTATATCAAAATAAATTATAAAGTATAATTCTCAATCAATCTAATGTTTAAGAATGAAATTGAAAAAAATCAATTAAAAAAAGGACCTAAAAAAATAAACTAAGTTAATCTGCCATGCCCGCAACTCGGGTCATAAGACATAGATAATCTTATAAAAATAAAATCAAAATAAATTACAAATTCTATTTCTTAATCAACACAATGTTAAAGGCTGAAATTAATAAAAAAAATATCAATTAAAAAAAACATAAAAAAACAACTCGAGTAAAAAATGAGTCAAGGAAACTTGGGTTAACCTGTTAAGCACTATTCTCGGATCATGAGATCGGGCTAACTTAATAAAAAGAAAACCAAAACAAATAATAAAGTCTAATTCCAAATCAAACACAATATTAAATGATGAAATTGGTGGGGGGAAGTCAATTGAAAAAAAAAACTGAGTCAATTAGGTTAATTCATCAAACACGTGCCCTGGGTGATGAGATGGGGATGACCTAGTAAAAAGTAAATTCAATGTTGAAGAACTTGTGATTTAAATCAGGAGACCGAGATAACTTCTTAGAAAAAAATAAAAAAAAACAACTTGATTTAACTAGGGTAAAAATATCAAAATCTGTGACCTTGATCATGAGATCAAGATATTCATCTAAAAAGCAAATCAAAACATATTATGAAACTTAATTTCCAACTGACTTAATGTTAAATGATGAAATTAAAAAAAAAATTAATTAAGAAAAAAGCATAAAAATGACCAAAATCTACTCGGGTTAACCTATTAAGCATTATTCTTGAGTCATTACGCCAAAATAATATAATAGAAAGCAAATAAAATAAATCATGAAACCTGATTCTCAATCAATTTATTATTAAATGATAAAATTAAGTACAAAGCATTATTCTAATAAATAGTGCTTAGAAGTACGACAAAACACTCTCTTTTTTTTTTTTAGTTTTTTTGTTAATAAAAAAAAATTAAAAAATTAGTTTTGGTGATATTTTTGGATAAAAAATGACACTGTTTTTGTAATTGTCCCTTTATGGTCAATGAGATTTTAGACCATCTTCTACATCACGAAACTAAATCTACTTCTTGAATGGAAAAAAAAAAAAAGAAGAAGAAAAAAGCTCTTCATATTTAAAGTGATACGCTACGTTCGAATTACAAGTTACGTGTTGTTAATTATTTTATTTAATATCAAAAATATTTTTAAAATTTGACATGTGTGTATAATAAAATAAATTAATAATTATATACATCAATAAATATTAATAAATTATTAATAATAATTAAATACTACATCGGGAAGTTACGATATAGATACAAATTAAGAGATTTATTTCATTTTTTTATTTAATTATATATCAATATTTAACTAAGAAAAGTAATAATTTCAATTCTATTAAAACAAAATAATTTACTAGTATAATCCCTCCTTTTTTATTAATTTTCTTTTCATAAAAAAATATAACGTTTTTTGTTCCATGTTATTTGTTTAATAAAAACAAGAAAAAATAAGAATGAATAACAAAAAAATAAAAATTGAACAATTTTAAATAAGATTAAATAAGACATCTCTCTAATTATAGCGTTTTTATTTTATTAACACGCTATCTTTCTTTTCAAGCTTTCTTTACTAGAATATTTACTTTTTAGACAACACCTCATCAAGCAAGTTTAAATTAAAAAGTAATAATTTTGATGCAAAAGCATTAAAAAATATAAGAATAATATACAACTCATGCATGGAATATTTTGGCCATGTTATCGAATCGGGTCAGGTTTGTAACCTTTTCTATTTCTAGTTTAAAATTAAACTAAGTTAAAGTTGACATGATGCGATCATGTTAACATAGTGGATTCAAACAAGACCCGACTAACATAGTCAAAACCCGGTTTGATTTAAAAAAAATTCAAGCTAACATTATTTTATTTTATTTTTTAATATTAAAATACAATATTTTGGATCAAATCGAGTTAACTCGTTAAAGTCATGACTTGGTTTTTGAATCTGGTTGAGCTTAATAGCTTTTTTAAAAAAATCTATTTTTTATTTAATTATATGATAATACAAATAGATACGCGCAAGAATGCAACAAAAAAATATTTAATTAAAAAATATTGAAGGATTGTAAAAAAAGTGCGCTTGGAAATATTATAAAAATAATATTATAATCTTATTTGAAAATAAAATAAAATTGAATGGTATCTAATAAAATAATATCCCAAATATATTTTAGTAAAATTCAATTTAAATTTCCGACCATTCTTTTTTTTTTTTTTTGCTAGATTGTCTTCTGTCTATTTTTTATATAAAAAAATAAATGACACGTCTTCTACTGTGGCAGACAACACATCATTTGATTAGCTAGATTTAAGCTACCATATAAGTGTTCAAGAATTAAAGTTGGGTTATTCAGATAAAAAATATTTTTTAATTTATTTTAACCTAAAAATACCTAATAAATACTTTTAGAATGTCAATAAATCATTTCTCAACTTAAAACACTCCTAAATTTATATAGAAAATAAAAAAATAATTTTTTTCTCAACTCCTATCAACATTTTCTAGAAAAATAAAAACTTAAAAACACTTTATTGAAAATCCTTTTTTTAAATAGAATCTGTTAATACTAAGATTGTCTTTTTTTTTATCGTTGAAGTGTGGTCAACCAATAATTTTTGTTATATTTTTTTATTTTTTATATTTTTTCTCAAACTCAAAGACTGAAAAATAAAAAAAAATTAGAGTTTTTGATCAAAATTAAAATTTTAAAAACTAAAGGGAATGTGAAAGAAAGAAAAGGAAAACAGATTGAACAAAAACTATTTTTTCACATGAATTGGAAATTGGCCATACCGTTTTCCTCTATTTTTTTAGTTTGATCCATCCTCTTTCGACTTTATTACAAATTTAAACTATATCTAATTAAATTAGCTTGCTATTAAATTTCAAAATATGATTAAAACCTTTAAATCTCAAAATAATGCAAAGATAAGGGACCATTAATATTCATAGTCAATTGTGAAGGGAGCTGTAATAATGGTAACCGGTAACTACAGTGAAATATATAGGAGAATTAGTTTTTTTAATTTGTAATATATTTTTTGAGAATCAAATCATATGCTTAATTGAAGAATTTATAAACAAATTTAAATTTGATAACCTATTATAAATCTTATATTTAAAATAAAATATTAAACCACAAAATTTAAGAAATATTAAATCACATAATTCAATTCAATTATATTACTTGAAATGCAAGTAGAAATAAATTAAATTAATAATATTAACTATTTTGCTCTTAATTTAAAAATACTTTTCATTACATAAATTATTTATTTATTATAAAAAATTTATATTTATTTAAAATGACAAAAAAAATAAACTCAATTCAGAGTATGAAAAATTGATTTATAAGACTAAGAGATTATTTGAGATAGTGGTAACTGGTAACGGTTATTTTTCAAAGTATTTTTAGTTTGGAAATGGATTAAAATAATTTTTTTTAAAAAATATTTTTAATATAAATGCACCAAAATAATTTAAAAATAAAAAAAAATTAAAAATCAAAGTTTAAAAAAACTCCGGTTCAAACATGTGTAAAAGACCCACACCTCTCTCTCTCGATAGATAAAACACTCAAATAACTTGTGAAATATATTGAGTAAACTATTTGCGAGATACGCTACTGCTTGGCATGGAGGAAAAATATTAAAACTTGTAAAAGGACAATAAGAAAAAGAATCATGAGTCAATATAATTTTCATCATGTACCTGTATTGAATGGTTAAAGAACCCAGTAATCAGCTTCCGATGGCGCCTTGACAGGCATGGGAAAAAGACGAGTAAAATTAAAAAGGCACCATTTGAAACCCACATGATCATAGGAGCAGCATGCGATATATTAGTTTATCGCGTGGAAGCCAATATATACTCACATCTGTATTAATTATGGCTGCTGTGACAGGTTCTCCAAACCAACGGCCAAGTGAGTTCACTGAAGGCAAGGAACTCCTAGAGAATATGTAATTAATTCTTATCATAATCAAGTAAAGTTGGTGAAAAATCTGGCAACCATCAAAACAATAACCCAAAAGAGATTAGAACTCACAAAATGTCAAGTGTAACGGGAAGCTGACTGTGATGTTCCCAGAGAAGACGAAATGAATCCCTTAATTCCCAGGAATCAATCTGCGCATGAAAGAAGAAAAAGATTGTCGCACCCAAGATCGCGGCGGCCCGAAAAATAATCACGCATGTTGTGCTTGACCAGGCTGGCTGAAGCACGCATGCGTCAACTATTCACGCATGCTGTGCACAGTGGGAAGGTAATTAAAATTACCTTCTCACTGTACTTATGCAAATATAATAGGAAAGGAACGGGAAGCTTACTTGGACGCAGGAACGAAGACGATGACGAAGGCGTGGCGGTTGGCTGTTCTCTTCTCTCTCTTTTCTTTATTTTCTGGTATGATTCTCTGCGTTCACGCCCTGTATAATCTCTGTCTATTCTCTCCTTTGTACGCCCTCTTGCTTCCTTTTGTTTTTGCTCTGTTTTCTTCTCTTTATTTGGTGTGTTTGTCCTTCTCTGGTCTGCTGGAAACAGTGAAGACGATGGTGATGTTGATATTGATCTCTGTGTTTTCTGCTTGCGCTTTCCTTTTGTTTTCCTTGTCTTTCTTTCTTCGCTCCCCTGGTTTCTCTTTTTGTTCACGTCATCTCCTCTGTTTTTCCTTTTTCGTCTGTGTTTGTCCCCTCTCTCTCGGTCTGTTCTCCTACTCATTCGTCTTCTGGTTTTGTGATGTTCATCTTCGTGCGTCCTTTTTTTTTGGTTCGTGATCTACCCCTTGCTTCTCCTGCTAGTCCCCTGTTTCGTTCTTTTTTAAACTTCTTGTTCTGGATTTGTCAGCTCTCCTAGGTTCTGTCTATGATTTTGTTTTTCCACTTCCCCCCTCTCTTTCGTGTTTTTTGTCTGGGTTTAGCTTTAGTTCCCCCTTCTGCGCATCCCTTCTCTGGTTTTTTATAGTCGGCGAATGGCATGCGTTTCCCTTGGTAATGAAGACTCAGGACCGTTTATTGCAGGAGCAGTGATGGCAGGGGGCGTCCGTTTCTCTGGTTTGGTGAGCGGAAGAAGATGAACAGTTCTCCTGAAACGACGCCGTTCGATTGCTAATGGCCATTTGCGTTTTGGTCCTTAACGTTTTGGAATTTTCATAAGCAAGCCCTGGACAAACTTTAATTGGACCCCTGCAATTCAGTGTATTTTACAAAATAGTCCTTGGACTCTAATCTGTTGCAATTTTAACCAGAATCAACCCCTATACTTTGATAATTTTTCAATGAAGTCCCTGAATAAATTAATTCCAAGCTCAATTAAGTCTAAAACTTGTCAATTCTCCAATTAAACCCTTGATTAGATTAATTAAATTAATTCCAAACTCAATTAAGTCTCAAAACTTATCAATTCTCCAATTAAGCCATTGATTTGATTAATTAAACTAGTCAAGAGTTTAATTAAATTTTTAAACTTCCAATCATGTTGTCCCTTAACCCAAATTTTAATTCATTCTTCATTTATTTTATTTTTTCTTGTTTTTCATCATTTTTCAGTAAATAAAATAAAAAAATCAAAAATTGGGTTATGACAATTGCCCTCTCTTTATAATATTTACTATGCAAAGATATTGGAAAATTTCATTTTCTTTTAGCTTTGTGTAGTAAATTTATAAAGAAAAATAGATACAAAAAGAACTTTTGCATTTTTTTCTAGAGTCTTGAAAACTTCGAAAACAGTAGATTGACATATGATTTTTACAGGGAGACGCAGAAATCAAGAAACAAGTCATTTGGAAGACGACCCATTTTTTTTGTTTTTGTTTTTGTTTTTGTTTTTGAAATGGATCAAATTTTGGCAACTTGCTTGATGATAAAATAAAATAAAAAAACGCGAAGAATTTCGCGAGTGGTCTAATTGTTCCAGGCGACCTGCCTGATACGAAGAATAAAACGCGAGTTCCAAGCGACCTGCCCGATAGGAAGAATAAAACGCGAAAAGGGTTTCGCGAGTGGTCTAATTGTTCCAAGCGACCTGCCCGATAGGAAGAATAAAACGCGAAAAGGGTTTCGCGAGTGGTCTAATTGTTCCAGGCGACCTGCCCGATGAAAAATAAGATGAGGAATTTTTTTTTTGACAAATACAAAGAAAAGGGTCTCATTGTAATGAGTGACCTACCCAATAAGAAAAGAAAGGGTCTCATTGTGATGGGTGACCTACCCAAGTAAAAAGAGAAAGAAAATAAGGGCTCGAAGGCGCACTCAAAAGGAAACGAGGGTTCAAAGGCGCGCTCAACAAGAAACGAGGGCTCAAAGGCGCGCTCAACAAGAAACGAGGGCTCAAAGGCGCGCTCGAAGGGAAGCGAGGGCTCAAAGGCGCGCTCAACAGGAAACGAGGGCTCAAAGGCACGTTTACAAGAGGTGAGGGCTCGAAGGCACACTCAAAAGAGAGGTAGGGTTAGGAAACACACTACCTTGGATGGTCAAGGGCTCAAAGACGCACTTGAAAGGAGATGAGGGCTCGAAGACGCGCTAAAAATGATTATCGAAGGCTCGAAAGCGCACTCAAAGAAGGTGGAAAAACACAAAGATTTTTCAGGTGGCCTAATTCTCATGGGCGGCCTACCCAGGTTGAAAAATTCTCAAAAATGAAAAATTTTCAAAACCAATTTCAATCTTTGGCCATTTCAAGTTGGCCTTCCACTTGATGGATTCCGCAGAAATTTCTCTTTGTGAAATTTGCAAAACTCATTGTCCAATGTCTCAAAGTTTAGATGATATACATGCATCTTTACCTGATTTGAAATATAGGCCCCCATTTCTTCTTAGTCTTCTTGTTGCTTGATTGATAAGGACTTGTTATCTCTGATTTGGGTCATCTTTGTTGTTTGACTTCTAGCCTACTCAAGTTGGCCCATGTAAGTCTATTTCCAGATTTGTTTGCACAACTCAACCTTTGTGGTGCCCATCATGACCCACTTGCTTGCTAAAGATTTTCTGACTCGTCAAAAATTTGAGAGGACCACTCATTACTCCTCGTTTCACTGCCAGAGATGAAAGGATCAAGCTGTCTTTTATAAAAAAAAATGCCCCCTTGTCTGGTTGAAGGAAATTACCATCTCTTTTTCTAGAAATTTTTCTTCTAAACACAATGTTGCCCCCTTGTATTGGTCATTGCCCCCCAAGTGTGCTCTGTCAGCTACTTAGACAAATAATGGTTTTAAAAGGTTCTTCTCTCATTTCTCTCCTTTTTAGTTTGGTGAAGGATATGGGTTGAGAATAAAGCTCGAAATCTTGATCTTGCATTTTAAAAACAAAAATTGTTTCGATGTGAGCCTAAAACAATTTGCTTTTGAAATCTTGCAACTCCTTAGTTATTTTCTTTCTTGTAAAAGAGATTATGTGCTCTTGTGTTTGGCAATGAGGTCTTCGGTGAAAATACATCATAAGGTGACCTTTTATTTTTTAGGTTTTCAAAGTGAAGGGCTCGAGAAAAAGCTCGAGGTTTTGTTTGAGTAAAAATTTGTCTATTTTTAACACTTATTTTTATCAGCATGAATAATAATGAGTAGTTTATTCTTGATGTCATGAATCTTATGAAAAAAGTATTCTTTGCATTTTGAGAGCATTGTTTATTGTTCCATGTTGCTTGCTTGCTTGATTAGAAAGGACTTCTACAGGCACGTAATGTAGGCTATGGTTTTTTGCTATGAAAGAAAATGATTCATAAGGCTCAAAGAGTGTTTCAGGGTTTCAAAGACCGAGGATCACTATCAACAGTTTCACTCTTGACATCATTCATATTTTCTTTTGCCGCTCTTCTTTGATTTGCCCTTTTTTTCTTTTTTCTTTTTTCTTTTTTCATTGCTTTGCTAGAGCATACTCACTTTATCTTGGTTGTCACTTTTTCTAGTGATTTGGGCATGCCCCCTAGCATTTAAGTTTCTTAAGCTCTTATGCCTTTTTGGCTTTCTCACGGCTTTTTCTCTTTTCTCATTGAAATGATCCTAGTCGAGATTTTTTTCATGAAAGAAAAATTATTTAGGCTCAAAAAGGGATCGTAAGGGATGTACTTATTTCAGAACATGAAATGAATAACAAAAATGGTCTTTCCTCATTTCAAGCGCAAGCAGTTAAGATCAATAAACTTTGACCTCATCCAGTGTGATGGTTTGGTCTTTGCAAAGATGCATTTCATGGGTCATAAGCAACGAGTTCACTACATACCATTATTCATACATTTAAAAACACATGATTCAAGAGTCATGGGGTGAGGGTGTTTATTCATTTCTTTTTTGTTTGTTTATAATTTAGTCACCTCAATGATGGAGTTGCTTGATTCATTTGTCATTCTACAAGTACAATGTTAAAAATATGGTTTTTTAATAAACATCAAATTATTTTTGGAATCAAAATGCAAGATCAATTTTTTTCAAAACTCCAATAGGGAAACTGATTTTGTTAAAAGAGATGAATTGCGTCTATGAGATCGCACAAGGCTTCAAATATGTGTTTGTGAGTCTTTATAAGAAAACTCTCTAAAAAAATAATAATGCCTGGTCGTAAACACGATTGAATGACAAACTTATTATTTTCATTGAAACTTTGAAAAAGAAGTTCAACAACAAAGAACTTATGACAACATCTTGGGCTATGACTACTAGCATGATAACATATAAAGGGGCTAAACATTCAACAATCATTGATTGGAATTTCTGGAATCATTCATTCTCCTTGATAAAGGCATCTTTTCAACAGTCAATTGAAGTCATTTGTAGATCATTCTTGACCTAATATCACCATAGCTTTATCTTCAAGATAGTTGATTTCTGGGAGTCGGTGTGAAGAAATTAGCTATAGGGACGATAAGTGACTTGGTAACCACCTTCAGTGTCCTTCCCTTTTCTAACCAAAATCGTTATTCTCAATTGGATCAGCAATCTTACCTATCCCAATGGCTTGTTTAATCCTCTCAGCTATAACAGTCAGGTCAGTGAAATGTTGTGCAGAGCTTCTAACCAGGTATTCAAAGTACGGAGCTTTAAAGGTGTTGAAAAATAAACTGATCATCTCTTTTTCCAACATGGGAGGATTAACTTGTGCAGCTACCTCACTCCATCTCCGGGCGTATTCTCTTATGGACTCCTTGTTGTTCTTCTCCATAGCCTGCAAGCTTAATCGATCAGGGCCTATGTCTATTGAACTTATATTGCCTCATGAAGGCATCAACTAAGTCCTTCCATTTTTTAACCTTGGTATTATTTAATCACATATACCAAGTGAGGGCAGCGCCACTTAAGCTGTCTTGAAAGAAATGAATCAACAATTTCTCATTATCAACCACCTCAACCATTTTGTTGCAGTATGCCTTGAGATGAGTTACAGGGCATTGGATTCCTGTATATTTAATGAATTCTGGCACCCTAAACTTCTTAGGAATGACTATGTTAGGTACCAAACACATATTGACAGCTTTCACTAGGTCACACAAATGGTTTCCCTCAACTGCCCTTATCCTCTCTTATAGGGCAGTCCATTTTTCCAAACCCTCTTCTTTCACCATCTTGCCCTTTTAAGATTCTTTCTCGGTAGAATCAATGCTAGACAAAAGTCTTGAGGGGTATGCTGGCTGGAAATGCATATCTTGTTGAAATTCAGATGACACCCTATTTGCCCCAGATTCTGTGGATCAAAATGAGTTATATGCATATCTTCAGGCTAAGCTATAAGTATTGCTTTTCTGGATTTATCTCTCAAGGCCTGCTCAAGTAGACTAGTAAGCCTTGCGACTTCTTCTTTAAGATTATCCACCTCTTTTTTATGTTGGGCTTCCAACTGGGCTCTTTCTTCGTTTTCCATTTGTCTTTTTCTCGAACGAGTGTTATAGGTGGGTTTCAATGGGGAACCTATATTTCAACCTGCTAAATGTAAATCATGTAATTTATGCAAAAATGTTGATTAAAAAAATGAGTATGAAATGCAAACTTGCCCTCCACGGGGTGACAACCTAGTAGGAAGATCCTAATTGTTGAGTGCATCAACGGGTTGGTCATTATCTAGTTTCAAATGGTCTCTCGCATGCTCAGTGATCGTCCATGAAAGGTCGATATGAGGCTTACAAGTAGTGTGAAAATAGAGGCCCTGAGTAATATCAGTTTGGCATATCAACCACTTCCAAGTAAACAATCAAGCGAGAGTTGGATGGTTTCACGAGTCTTACCCAGGCTAAAGCCATTGGGGTACTGTTACTCCCCCACTTATCCTAGGTTGTACAGTGTGTGCTCTCAAAGTGATGCATGGCAACATAAACAAGGATGCATGCTAAAACAGTAAATGCAAGAAAAATAAACAAATAAACACAACAAACAAAATAGCAATAATAAGACAAAAGATAAAGCTTAATCCTAAGTCCCCAGTGGAGTCGCCATTCTATCACACCCGACATCGCGGCGGCCCGAAAAATAATCTTGGTGTATGGAAAAAGAACAGTTATCTGGCGTATTGTTCTTCTAGGGAAAAATATCTTGTTTAAGGAGTCACCACCTAGTATTATGGTCACTAAGAACCCTAACTGGTCATCAGAGATTCTATGGCTCGGGATTGGTTATGTAAAAGGGAAGATATTATCATCCCTTAAATGTTCTGCCTTAGGCAGACTGCATTGCTGATTTTGTCTTAAATTGCTAAACGTTTATTATTTTATGCTATGATGATTTGCTTATAATATTCCTGACTCTGGCGTGAGTGAATATTCGACTACGGATACTTCCAACTCTGGCGCTGGTAAGTATTACGTAACCCAAAATAAAAATGAATGGTGTTGCTGACTCTAGCTCTTTAAATAAACCAATAAAAATAAATTTAAATATATGCATACATATTTTTTTATTTTTTTTGGGCTGGGCCCAACTCAGCCCACATGGGCTGGGCTTGACCCGGCCAGCCCAGCCCAGTCACTGGCCCAAGCCAGTAACCAGGCTAGCTGAAGCACGCATGCGTGAACTATTCACGCATGTTGTGCACAGTGGGAAGATAATTAAAATTACCTTCTCACTATACTTATGCAAATATACTTGACTTATGCAAATATAATAGGAAGGGAACGGGAAGCTTACCTGGACGCAGGAACGAAGACGATGACGAAGGTGTGGCGGTTGGTTGTTCTCTTCTCTCTCTTTTCTTTATTTTCTGGTTTGATTCTTTACGTTCATGCCCTGTATAATCTCTGTCTATTCTCTCCTTTGTACGCCCTCTTGCTTCTTTTTGTTTTTGCTCTGTTTTCTTCTCTCTATTTGGTGTGTTTGTCCTTCTCTGGTCTGCTGGAAATAGTGAAGATGATGGTGATGTTGATATTGATCTCTGTGTTTTCTGCTTGCGCTTTCCTTTTGTTTTCCTTGTCTTTCTTTCTTCGCTCCCCTGGTTTCTCTTTTTGTTCACGTCATCTCCTCTGTTTTTCCTTTTTCGTTTGTGTCTGTCCCCTCTCTCTCGGTCTGTTCTCCTACTCGTTCATCTTCTGGTTTTGTGATGTTCGTCTTCGTGCGTCCTTTTTTTTGGTTCGTGATCTGCCCCTTGCTTCTCCTGCTGGTCCCCTGTTTCGTTCTTTTTTAAACTTCTTGTTCTGGATCTGTCAGCTCTCCTGGGTTCTGTCTATGATTTTGTTTTTCCAGTTCCCCCCTCTCTTTCGTGTTTTTTGTCTGGGTTTAGCTTTAGTTCCCCCTTTTACACATCCCTTCTCTGGTTTTTTATAGTCGACAAATGGCATGCGTTTCCTTTGGTAATAAAGACTCAGGACCGTTTATTGCAGGAGCAGTGATGGCATGGGCGTCCGTTTCTCTGGTTTGATGAGCGGAAGAAGACGAACAGTTCTCCTGAAACGACGCCGTTCGATTACTAATGGCCATTTGCGTTTTGGACCTTGATGTTTTGGAATTTTTATAAGCAAGCCCCTGGACAAACTTTAATTGGACCCCTAGGTGTTGCGACAGGATGAGCAGCTGTCAAACATAAGCAAGGAATGAGGAGAAATCTAGAGAACAGAAATTGCATGAGGGCACATGGAGATTGTGCAGGAGTACCCGTGATCCAACGACGTATAATAATGAGACAACAGGTGCAAGGAGAAAAAGTTTCCCAGATGAAGCTCAGAGCAGAGACTGTGTAAAAGTTGTGTACAGCATAAAGTCTCTTGTGCTCTTGATGAAGACAACGGGCAAAGACACCTTAGAGAGAAGGTGTGAGGGCCACAAAATGAGCCCAAGTTCAGACCGTCGTATGACGATAAGCGAAGACACCTTAGACAGAAGGTGTGTGGACCACAATATGAGCCAAATATCAGACCGCCCCATGACAACGGGCGAAGATACCTTAGAGAAGGTGTGAGGGCCATGAAAGGAGCCTAGTTTAGAATGCCTCAAAGCCGATGTAATGGCTTGATATGAGTGGACAAGTGTATGGATAGCCAATGAAGTGGCTATGATGAGTATGGAGACAAATGCAGGATTGACTTTCATGGATATTGCCCCTGGGCTAAAGATCAATGAGCTAGAAGACATTTGCTTTGGACAATAAGTGGATGACTTGTGGAGCATTAAGACGCGACTGCTAGGAATGAGCAGAGGACATGCACAGGTTCCAGGAACAAGTTGACTCTTGTCAAGGTGGTGAGTTCGGTAATGACATTGTAATACTCAGAGTATGAAGAAAGATATGGATCAACCTTCATTAGGCTGCCCCCATGGTTAAAGGTGGAGAGTTACCTGGACTCTTAGGACTAAGAGCGAGAGACTCACGGAGAAGTAAAGTGTGGTTCTAAGAGTGGAACAGAGGGCAGACGCAACTCTTGGATGAGTAAACTCTTGGAAGAGTGGTGAGCTCGTGATTATATTGAAATACTCAGATAATGACTATCGCACTCGAAAATAGATATTTCTGTTTGAGGAGGTGTTGTAAATCATTCCGGATTGAGCATGGATGATAAGCTCGAAAGGGAATGTTGTGTGTTCTAGAGACAAGCGTTAACATTCTTCAGATGTGATGTGACAGACCATCTGGTTATAGTGATCCTTTTGTGTGAGAAAAGGTGTGCTTTGGTGACTCTGGTGATTGAAAGGTTTGGCGAGTACCTGTAAACTTGGTCAAATATGCTCTCAGAATGGTAAACTTGGAAAAGCTGCAAGATGTAAGCATGTGCTGAAGAAGCAAGAGGATAATTGCCCACATAAATGGCAAAGGGGGTGATTTTGGGATATTGCCACTTATGTGACAACATTGACAGCTTATTGACATTGTCAAAGAAGGAGGCTACAATGGTGGGTTGTTGGTGGCAGCTGCTAATGTCAAAAGAAGTTGCACCAACCATTAGCTAATGTCAAAGTTTGGTAAATTTGGCAGCCACCATTGTTGACAAAGGAGCAAGAGGAGCTGTCATTGAAGCCTATAAATAGACAACAAGAGTGCAACACAAAATGAGAGAGAGTCCAGTAGTAGAGCTACAAAAGAGAGAAGAAGAGAAAAAGAAAGAAGGGCTGTAACCAGCAGCCTTGCTGCCTTATGCAGCTACTGCCCTATGTAGCAATGAAAGATGGGAGTTGAGTGGATGTGATCCTTCTCCGTGTGTTGTATTCTTTTTCTATCTCTAATAATATAGACTATTCCCGTGGATGTAGGCGATTTGCCGAACCACGCTAAATATTGTGTGTTAGTGTGCTTAGCCTCCTTTGAGCAATGATCATGAACACCACCAATTCGCAGGGGGAGAAATCCCCAACAGGCATTACGTGGGCTTTCTTGCACAGCTTGTGAGTTTGAGAATTGAGGAAGTAAAGGCTGCCGTGAGGAGTTTATAAGTGTTGCAGATCTAACCAGTCATTTGTTTAGCCATCCATGTTCAGAGATGGGGATATGGTTGGTGTTCATTAATTGTTTTAATATTCAAGATCCACCAGACACTAAAGACAATTTGAATATTGCCGCTGGCACAAGGAACATTCAAGCAGCCTGAGCCGGGACAGTAATGCAACCACGCTCCACTATGTGAATCTGAACTTTAAACCAAAACCAAATAGGTTTAGACCCGACCAGAATCGTAGAGTAGTATCCAAAACCAAAAGCAGGGTTGATCATCATATATTTCTCCACCATTAATATAATTTTACAACGCGCAATGTAAACTAGATATTAAGTTAATATAAATATGAAATCTTATCATAACTCAAACGCACAGTTTAATATAAAAAATTAAATTAGAAATGTAAACTTAACAAATAATTTTATTTTAAATAAGTAATTGTTGAAAAAATATATTTGATAAAATATCAAAACAATATATATAATTGGACAGAAATATGTTTTATTCCCCCCCCCCCTTGTTTATGTATTTTATGTATTGGGAAAAGAAGAATGTTCATCACACGCATCTTAAATCAAATGGGTATCCATCAAAATGGATAATTTTATCACATGTTGCTCTCTTCGCAATAGAAAGAAAATACATTTTAAAAAAAACATATAGCAACAACGGGATGAAGGCAAGAAATCATTACTTATTTATTTTTTATTTTTTTGAAAATGGCTAGAAATTATCATGGTTGAAATTTGTTAGATTCCCAAGTTTTCTCGAGGACATGGTGAGTGGCACATGCACCACCGGCAAAACCAAGACTTTTTTTTAGGACAAATCAGAAAGGCAGAGTCTTTTTCCAAGTCAAGCAATCATTAAGCAAATAGTAACGCACTCTTCAGTCTTCATCGTAAGTCACAAGTCTCCTCGTCTTTGGAGACCCACTTCAGTTTCTGTTCAGTTGAGGTGAGCAAGAATTCAGAGAGAGGCAGAGAATGGCAGAAACAAAAACTGTTCATTCGCCACTGGTTACTTATGCTTCAGTGCTCTCGCTTCTCACTCTCTGCCCTCCTTTTGTTATTCTACTGTAAGCCCTTTTCCTTTGCTTCTGCATTTGAATATGATAATTCTTGGTTTCTTTATTCTTTTTTTTTTTTTGTTATCGGCTACTGTTTGGAAAAGAAAGCACCATAGATATACTAATGAAGCTACTATCTTTTTAAACTTTATCCGGGGTGTTTTAGATCTTAATAAACCTTTAGATTATTGCTTGTCGAAGTTCGATCTTTTTTAATGCAAGTTTATTAGTCTGCTTAAGAAATCCCAAGATTGCTGCTTTTTCTTTCTTCAGCGAAATTCAGAGAAAAGACCGTTTTTACTACTGCAGTATTAAAAGCTATAAATCTTGATATGTCTCAAGACGATAATGTATTGATTATTTTTAGCATCGTGCTATTTTGATTAGTGTATGAGAATATGCATGGAAGAAAAAGGAGGGATGGATTCATCGATAGAATAAGTGGTTATTAAAATTAGAATCTTCGAACTAATGCAGATGGTACACGATGGTGCATGCTGATGGGTCCGTATGTCAAACTTGGGATTTCTTGAAGCAACATGGCTTGCAAGGATTTATAAATATTTGGCCAAGGCCCACTGCAATTTCCTGGAAAATTATTGCTTGTTATGCAGCATTTGAGGCTGCACTGCAGCTTCTTTTACCTGGAAAGATGGTTGAGGGTCCAATTTCTCCTGAAGGAAACCGACCTGTTTACAAGGTAATTTTCACATGATATTGTCTTTATCAAACTGCTACACTGTTTCTTGTGTTGTTTGATTATAACAGCTGGAGATTGAAAACAGAAGTTTATGCTACTTGTTACATACTGAATGGCTCCAGTCATGAGCTTTCTTTCTGTGGTTGTTGCAGGCGAATGGCATGGCAGCGTTCACAGTGACTTTGGTTACCTATCTCAGCCTTTGGTGGTGAGAACTTTCTCCATCAACATCCTTTTGTTTAAGAATTCCAATAAGCTTTGCACTCATTTATAAGGGTTATAATCAGTAAAAAGTTCTTTTAGATTCTACCATGGTATTCTTTGCACTTAAGGTTTGGAGAGTAAGACAAGCTGCTTCTGACTGGTACTGATTAATTTCACCTGAGTGACAAATGATTATAGAGTGCACCTAATACTTCTTCTGTTTTAATTCTTCAGGTTTGGTATATTCAACCCCTCGATTGTTTATGATCATTTGGGAGAAATATTTTCTGCTCTCATTTTTGGAAGCTTAGTCTTCTGTATTTTCTTATACATAAAAGTAAGGATTTGTAATTACGCAACCTTCCTCGGTTCACATTTATTCTGCTATAACTCTTACTGATTTTCTTATTTTTTATTATAATTTGGAAGGGCCATTTGGCTCCATCGTCTACTGATTCTGGTTCATCCGGGAACATAATAATCGACTTCTATTGGGTGAGTTCATAACTCTACAATACCTTTCATTTGCACATGTGACTGTCGTTATTTGTCATTAAGCAACATGATTGATGGGGGGAAAGGGAGATTGAGCCAGATATATAACCGAGGGGAAGAAGCTTAAATTAAAAATCCACCAATCTTTTTTCTTTTAGCCAGGATCAACTCAAATTTAAGCTTCTTCTTTCCAAATTTGTGAACCACGACAATGTGTTTATAGACTGGCATATGAAGGTTTTGGTAAAACAATTATTAAACTATTGTTTTGCCTTCCCACTTGATATAGTGCTTTTTGTTTAGTCACTCAAATTCCTATATGGCTCTATTGTAGTCTAGGCCTTGCTCTTATAAAGGTCTCCTTTTCTGTTCGCAGGGTATGGAGCTGTATCCTCGAATTGGAAAGAACTTCGACATCAAAGTTTTCACAAACTGCAGATTTGGGATGATGTCTTGGGCTGTTCTGGCATTGACCTATTGCATTAAGCAGGTAAATGATGTTCTTGTTTCTTTTTAGTACAATACTGATATTGTAAGCTTGGGATTGTATACATGCTGATTATAAGATGAATCAAACTCTACAGTGAAGAGGTTAAATCCTGTCTTTTGGTTGATAGAAGCATCCTTTTTTTTGTATCAAGTCATGATTAAAATTTAGTTAGACATTACTTCTCCTTTGATGCATTGCTCAAATGTTCTTTCTTGATGAAATACTCATTCTGATAGGGGTAGCAACTAGCAATTTTCCAATCTCTTAGCTATAAGCTTATTCCTTGTTGACAAGTGGATTTAAGAATGTAATAATTATTGGATAGCCAACCCCAAACCTAAATGCTATATAATGGGGTGTGTTTTGAGTGCAAGTTCCTTTCTGGAGAAATGGATTAGCTCCCAACTTCCGAAAAAATTGTGTTTAACCCTTCTATTATGCCTCGTGGAACCAGTGCTACATGTCGAATATGTGGTTGTCAATTCATTATTTTGGTGGCCTGAGGCTACTATCATAAAAATGCTTTTGTGCTTTTCTCGTCACTGAAGGTTGTTTTTACTTTATACATGCAATATGTGTAATTCAACTCATTTGTTATAAAGTTTCTAATTCAAGTTTTGCATGTATAATCACATGAATATAAATCTTAAAATGCACTTTTTTTGTATTCTATCAGTATGAGCAGAATGGGAAAGTAGCTGATTCCATGCTTGTAAATACAATATTGATGCTGGTGTACGTCACAAAGTTTTTTTGGTGGGAAGTTGGCTACTTGAACACAATGGACATTGCACATGATCGAGGTTTACATGTTCTCTAGTTCGTCTGTTTATTTTTTTGAAATGTATTTTTATTTGCAATTTTAAGGTGTTTTTCTTTTCCTTTTTTTTTTTTGAAAATTCTAGTGTTTGTCACTGTCAAAGTAGCTTTTTAATTTTTTTCCAGATCTTTCGTTTTGATGGTTATTTTCATTATGCTTATTCCTCTTCTGGGATTTGGCAGCTGGATTTTATATTTGTTGGGGATGCTTAGTATGGGTTCCATCTGTGTATACTTCTCCGGGCATGTACCTTGTTAGCCATCCTGTGAACCTTGGACTTCAGGTGCTTTGCTGTTTTCATCTATTTGATTTCCAATTTAACTGCCCTGTTTTCAGCCATTCTCTTTGCTTTAAGCTCCGTGTTTTGAATTGGAGTGGAATTTTTTAGGAAAAACTTGGAGTTGAAATTCAATAGTGAAAGATATCGATTTATGGTCCTTCTGCCCAAGAAAAAAGTGTCGCGGATTTAAATTTCAGGCCAAAAGTAGGAAAATAAAAGCACCCATCAATTTACAATTGAAGTGCTACCCTCAGGCAATATTCAAATCCAATTAGGATAATAAATGCTTGATTGTTAGAGTCTTGAAATAGAAAAACAACCAAAGTCCTATATCCCTTGATATACTGTATTCTAACCATTTCCCTCCTATTTCTCCAGCTTGCACTCTATATACTAGCAGCAGGCGTTCTCTCCATATATGTCAATTATGACTGTGACAGGCAAAGGCAGGAATTTCGCAGAACAGATGGCAAATGTTTGGTCTGGGGAAAGGCTCCATCAAAGGTGATCTGGTGATATATCCTTTATATTTACATGGTCTATAATTTTCAACCATGAGTAAGAGGCATAATACATTCTAATTTTTAACAGATTGTGGCCTCATACACTACAACATCCGGGGAGACAAAGACAAGCCTCCTTTTGACTTCAGGATGGTAACTGTTGTTGGACACAGTTGCTGTCAAGTTTATTTTAACCCGGCATTCGTTCCATCTTGCTGTATCAACAAAGCTATATGCTTGTGGTTATGTCTTCTGCTGAGATTTTGTATCCTGGATTTTGCAGGTGGGGCTTATCTCGTCATTTCCATTATGTACCTGAAATATTAGCTGCTTTTTTCTGGACTGTCCCGGCTCTTTTTAATCACGTAAGCATTTGAATATAGGAGTAATTTCTCAATTCATGAAGTCCTGTGGACACGCTACTGATATCTTTGTTTGCTTCTGCAGTTTCTACCCTATTTCTATGTGATATTTCTAACCATCCTTCTGTTTGACCGAGCTAAAAGGGATGATGATCGATGTGGATCCAAGTAAGCACAGTTTCTTGACTTGTATTCTTAGTTGGATGGCCTACTGATAGAATTGCTGAACATAATCTTAAAAAATGTCATCTGTACTGCTAGACACATAGTTGGATTCTGATATGTTTGAGAGATGAAATAAAATTTGACGACCACCTGGTTGCAGATACGGGAAGTACTGGAAGTTGTACTGTGAGAGGGTCCGCTACCGGATTGTTCCGGGAATCTACTAAGACATCTCTTCTAGTTGCACCAGAACTCGCATTGAATCGATCTACTGTGCCTGTTTATATCTGGTGGTGAACTCAAGAATGCAACGCACGATTATTCCGCTTAAACTGTATAACTCTTGTTTAAGTGATTTTAATGTTTTGGCAAGGTGTGAGTCTTGCTGTTTAATGTACACTGTATTTTTGGTTCTCATTGTCCATGTCTCCTCTTTCTGCGAGATTGAATGGGAGGATTGCTCTCTGAGGGGATGTCATAAAATGTAATGTGTTTCCTTGCAAACTGGTGGGATGATAACCTTTTCCTTTTGGTTTCTTTTGGTTTCTTCAAGTGATTGGGTTGGTAGCCATTGCTTTTTTGGAGTGGTTGAATTATTGCTACTATCATGTAACTGTGCCCTGGCATGGCGAAATCATCAACACCTCACACATTTGCCAGTATTTTTGTTCTCCAGATAAGGGTTTGAAAGATTGTTTCCAT
>Ga0325405_1001643_pt1 | contig 22809 bp, 11 predicted proteins | sample PopdelMetagenome_21_FD_205663 | JGI IMG/M metagenome (GOLD analysis project Ga0325405, IMG submission 205663) | Populus deltoides microbial communities from Bellville, Georgia, United States - Xylem-Control-R2 | ecosystem: Host-associated > Plants > Phyllosphere > Stem > Wood/Secondary xylem...
ATAAAAAAAATCATCACATGTGATATGTTAAAGTTTTTTAACGGAACAAAACACCGTCAAAAAGAGAGTGAAGAGAAAACATTAAATTATTAAAAGATTCACGGTCATATAAATTTTAGGATGAACTAAATATTCATTCAACGTCATTCACTAATTTTAAAGTTTTTGATATATATATATATATATATAAATTAAAAAAAAAATTAAAAGGGTGATGAATTTACTATGCTAAACACGTTAAAAAAAATCTATTTGCACATGCAAACAAAAAACTTTGACAGTCAAACAGTTGTTTTGAACTTATCCTTTTTACTTGCATAGTAAAAATATCTTCTTGCTCTTGGGAGCGGATGAGGGAACTTTTGTCATTGCCCTATTAGTTCTTCCGTTGTTATTTGGTAAAATAAGTGATTGTTTTGTTTTTTTAATATATTAAAGGTATTTTCTTTTTTCCTTTTTCCTTTTCTCTCTCTACCCTGAAATATTTCAAAACAACCCTCAACTTTTCTTTGATTTTTATTTAATTCCTGGTCTTTTAGTTGATATTTTTATTTTTATCTTAAATATTTTATAAAAATCAAAATTTATTTTTATTTCATCCTCATTTGATTTTTTCTTTATTTGTCATGTTTGATCCATATTTTTTAATTGTTATTTATGTCATCTGAGATAACTTTTTTAATTTATTCTTATTTTTTTATTGTTATTTTTTAAAAAAATTATCATTTTATATTTATTTTATTGGAGATTAAATTTTGTTTTTTTATATGCTTTCCTTGTCCCTTTTTTATTCTTTGTTTTTTTTTTGTTTGGTTAATTGAAGTCTTTTTATTTTTTATTCTTTGTTAATTTTATTTTCTTAGAATAAATTTTATGTTTTTAATTAAATAGAATTGATTGATTTAATATAAACAAAAACTCATTTCATTATTTTTGTTCAGTTTTATTTTTCAAGGCATTGCTTTAGCAACTTATGTGACTTTTTTTGTTGTTGTTGTGCATCTTTTTGCAATAGGATTTGAATCATATCAACAAACTCTTTTTACTGTGAACAATGTCTACGGTAGAGTGGTGAAAGGTCTCAAGTGATTTTTTTCTCCCTACAAGAATGATATCGATTTAAATTAGATTATTAAATTAATCAATTTTATTGGATATATTCAAATTAATGAACCGGGTGCTGAATTTTTTTTGCTTCATTAAAAATATTATCATTTCTTAAATAATTTTTTTCTAAAATTAAAAAAATTCGATCTAAGAGTGGTGCGTGTTCCAGTCTAGTATCTTTGAAACCGTTTGGGAACGCTTTGTTGAAACCGCGTTCCCTCAAATTATAATTTTTTGTTTTTTGCTATAAATTATTATTTTTATATTTTTAGATCATTTTAATGTGTTGATATCAAAAATAATTTTTTAAAAATAAAAAAAATATTTTAATATATTTTTAAATAAAAAAAATATTTTAAACCGTGATAACTGATAACTGTCATCACCCTTCCACTGTCATCACCCTTCCAAATAAACCCTCTATCAAATGCATAGTAGAATCAACAAGGTAATACTTTGGTGGCGCGTGCAGCTAGCTAGCCAAGGGCCAAGAAATGCAGCTGTCCAGTGGATACCCAACGCGCATCAACATGGGCTTGATGTGCCCCTTTCTGCCATGTTCTCTGGAGTTGTCAACTTTAGATCAGGTTCTGACTACTAGTCCCTGATCGTGGACCCTACATTCAAGGCGTTACAATTCCCTACCTACTGGGCTTGCCCATTTCTGATGAACCGAGCAGTAAAGAGCGGCGAGGCCTCAAGGGGCACACCAGCGATGTTATAAATAAAGATTTTGTCCTTTCTCGTGAGAAGACAACTTTGTCTCTTCTCGGGAAACGCGTCAACAATCATATTCTCGTCCCATGCATCGATGGAAAGCGCCATCGAATAAAAGTCCAATTTCAAAAAAGGAGATTGGCTCGCGTCCCCTTGCTATTCTCGTTGGCAATCTAGACTTTGAATGCAAGAAAATAAATTAAATAATCGAGAAAAAAAAAAATACGAAAACAACTTGCCTCGGCCTGTTCACACTGCAGTGTTGCGTCGCGTTTTGACTTTTGTTCTAGTCTTATAGCCGCTCGTTACACAGCGAATAAAATTTAAAATTAATTTTTAACATAAGCGAATAAAATGTTTATACCATTTACTTTTGTTTGGCTATCCTGAATTTTTTTTCAATGTTTTTTTTAAATATTTTTTATATTAAAAAAATAAATAAAAAAAATATTAGTTTAAATTAAATAATAAAGTGGAAAACTAAAAGTAAAAGCGAAACCAAGAGATTGATGCAAATACAGATGTTTCACACCATTTGCATATTTTATTTTACACATTTTCTTCCTCTTTATATTAGAGGTTAATTTTCATTTAAAGATTTTTGTTTTTATAAGTTTGCCATTAAAATACAACTTGTTTATATAAAGTATAAGAAGAAATCAAATTGTATATAAATTATAATATTCTCTTCCAAAAATTATTAAATTAAACAATATTTAAAAATATAAATCAACATTTAAAAAAAATAACACTGCACATTTTAAAAATTAAAAAAAAGATTATTAATCAAAAAAAATCAATGAAAAAAAGAGAGAAACAAGGTCCATGAGCCTGACCAATATCAAAAGCTTAGATGCACCAGATATATTGTAAACATTTTAGTTGTACAATTAAGGAGTAATAAAGCTTTAAGAACAAAAAATTTATCATTGAAAATAAAAAAAAAAACTTATTATTTTAAACTATTTCAACAAATGAATATTTTTTATTTTAATTTAAACATGATTAATTTTATTATTAAATTGTTATGAATGCTTAAATAAATTATTGATGTCTTGAAGCTAATAACCTACAATACTATGATTATTGAAAAACAAAAAATCTAGTCATAACAGAGCAATGACAGGGTGAAATGGGAAGGGAATTTATATTTTCTACTCATTATCTCCTCATAGTTTTAGCATACAATAAAAATAAAACTTTATGGTGCTTAAAGAGTAAGTATGAATATATACAAATATTTTTACCTAGGTTGATCTATTTTATCTTTCTTGTTTCTACCTTCTTTTTATATCTATTTTTTTTTCTTGTACATAAGTGTGAGTTTTTATTCCTAATCACCGTAATTGTTTTTTACAACAAAGTAATCTAGTAATTATTCTCTTAAATTTGACCCATAAAATAAAAAGTCATTGAAAAACTCAAAATGTTACCACTTTTCTATTAGAGTTCCTTTCTAGCATAGTTTGGAAAATAAATTAGCAAAGTATAACAGGTAAAAAAAGTTTGGCCAAATAACATATTTTGAAAAATGTTATGATTGGGGATAACATATATTTAAAAAGTTGCAATGGAGGATTACAACATTTAAAAGAAATGATTAAAATGGATTGACAAAAATTTCAAGAAGGATAAAGGATTGAGAAAAGAAAAGAAAAAAAATAAATGAGATCTTGGAGGCATACCAAAATTTCAATAATGACATTCCTAGTATCGCTAGAAAAATCTTAATATGATGAATCCAACGACATTAAAAATGACCACCAATAATGATTGGAGTAAGTCACAAGTTTCGTCCAAATACAGTGGATGACTTGTTTTGCCTTTGAACATCATGTATGGCCCACTCTAGTAATCGTTGATGATCTTTTTTTGATATTGTTGGATTCATGATCGAAATCTTTTTTATAATACCATAAGTATCATCATCAGAGCTTTAATACACCTTCGAGGTCTCATTCTTTCCCCCCTTTCTCTTTCTTTTATTTTCTTATTGGAATCTGTGCCAATCCATTTTAACAATTTTTTTAAAATTTCATTACTCCCAAACGCGATATTTATCAAATCATGCTATTTTGCCAAAACTTTTTCTACATGTGTTACTTTGCCATTTATTTTTTCAAATAGTGCTAATTTAAAAGTAATTCTTATTTCAAATAAATCTAAAAACAATGATGACGCTAAAATAACCTTACAAAACTGACCGTTAATCACAATCTCCCACGTGTGAACTCTTGTTCTCTTAACTCGCATGAGAGTCCGAGACCTCTTAAATCCATGAATAAAAATCAAGTTTTTTTTCCTATATTAGCCCAATGAAAAAATCATATTTCCAAAACTAGTACAATTAGGAACATATTTTCCAAGTTAGGACAACTCAAGTAGTCGCGCAAGTCATACTTGTATGACTATTCGATACGTGCATGTAGTGCATGCATGACTACTCAAATTAAAATTAAACAACTTATTTTCCTTTTATTTTTTCTCTTCCTCTTCCTTCTCCTCCCCAATATCACCTTGCCTCTCACTCTTTTGATTTTATCCACCATGAAAACTCCGCATCTCTCTTTATTATTGGTTTTTTTTTTATCTTATGTGAACCCTAACAAAATTTAATTGAATTCATGAATCTAAGATCTTCCCAATTCATGTTTAAAATTGATAATTAAGCTTAACACAATGAACGACCTACCCTAAGACACCAATACTATAATAACCACTCTTACACAATGTCTTCACTTGAAGACGAGTACAAGAAGTATAAAATCACAACAAAGATTAGTCAATTCTTTGAAGAGTGTAGTTTAATCAAGAACCAAACAAGAAAAATCCCTATTATCTATGCTTTAATATGCAGTAATTAATGGGTATTCCAATATGAAAATTAAGTTTTGCAAAAAAATATTTATACTCTTTAAAATAAACCCTTAAGATAACTTAATGGGCTCACTTAACGCAATTTGAAACTAGGCCCGAAATAACCCAAAAACTAATTAAATAAAATGAAAATAATAAAATAAACATTTTAAAATTTTATTCTATAGTGCCACCACTACTATTTGAAGAATACACTAGAAAACTAGAAAACTTTATTGTCCTAAAATCCTATTTTGCCGCCACCTTTAGTGTCCAAGGTAGAGTATGATTTTCCTTCCAATCAAATATCCTTAATAGATTATACTTTGTTTACCCAAATAATACATGATTTTCTTGTTGAATTAGGAAACATAAAATATTTGAAAAAATAAGTTCAATGATGCCAAATTACTCCCTTTGTCAAAACCCAAGGTCCTCAAGCCCCTATTGAATATGAATTAAATTTATTAAGACTTGTTCTTCTTGGGTTGTTACTCTTTTATAGTCCACCTTGACCCACATGTTTTACAGAAGCCCTAGTGATTGAGCCTGCTATAATTACTAATAGATCCTTTCGCGTGGGTTGGATCACATCACTATCTCTTTACTCGCAACAACAACTATCAATGCCACCACTATTGTGGGATTATTATGTTATTATGATGATACCATCATTGATATTGATAATGATATCATTTACAATGAAGAGTGTAATAAGTTCTTTAGTTTGATATTAGACAATTCATTCATCGAACTAAAAAAATTAATATGTGGAGGCATTGAGTGAAGTTTATATGAAATTGAAATTGACATTACCTAGAGGATACAAGATGGGGCCCATCCAAATCATTATGTATGTGTGCCCATTGCTAGTGATGTGAGTTTTAATGCAAAGATTGGGTTGCTCATTGCAAATGGGTTACAAGTTTTGGAATTTTGCTCGAGTAGGAGACCTAAACGAGAAAACTTTTCGAGTTTGGAGTTCACTTAGATTCCAAGTTACATTCAAAGAATTACACAAGCATCACATACAACTAATTCATCTAGGATATATGGCGACATAATGAACCTAACATTTACTCAAGAAATTATGCATATTGAAGCTCGGTTGAGTGTGATAACCGTTTCATACCGTTATGATGAATCTAAATTGAACGATAAGAAAGAGGATCGTCATGTTAATAACATGGTCGAGAAAAGTAAGCTAGGTGAGCTGACAAACCAAACCACAAGGCTTCTCATTTCTAAGTTTGAGGAAGTTAGCGAGTATGTTCATATGATATTTTATTAATTAAGCTTTGAGTTGTAAAAAATCAGGGTTAGTTATCAAGTTAGATATTGCTGGATAAACCTTTTGAGCCAAGTTTAATTTAATTACTACAGTTAAACAGTAATATATATAAAAAAATCATTGTAATACGAGATTCAACATGCTATGGATATTATAAGAATTACAATTCATTTAAAATATTAAAATTGAAAAAGCCTCGTGCATGTCAATCCAATGGCCAATCAAATTAACTTGGATTTAATAGCGTATATAAGTTACGCATGACTACCCGCGCAAATTAATAGGTGGCGTAAGGGTTACCTGGCTACCTGCACGACTGCATGAGAAATAATTTTCCAACCATTTTATTTTGTAAAATATTTTTTACGACTGTGGTAACGCGAGAAAAAGCTCAGTCAAAATCTCTCCCGAATCCCGCTGTTACTTGATCTCTTCCTTCACAATCAACCTGCAAAAACGCCGGCGTTTTCCACCTTCGTCCCTGATCCCGGCAAATGTCACGACCTCCTTAAAATTCCTCTTGCTCTCGTTCTAGAATATAATTATATATATTTTTTCTTTTTCAGTCTCTATCTCTCTTAAAATATAAATACTTGACTCCGCCCCTATTGAATTTTTTCTTCCTTTTAAGATTCAACTCACACATTTAAAACTGCAAAGCAATCCTTCCTTTTTCCCTTTCCTATCTGTACACTATCTTTTTTCCCTATTCTTCTTTTGGTGTGTTCGTTCGCTTAAAGTCAAATATTCGTGTTTGGAATCATCGAAAATGTGGAAATTTGAAAATGGGAATTCAAATCCTTGATTCCGTTGTACACAGTTTTCAATTCTAGAGATGAGAGATCAAGTCAGTTACTTTTTATTTTTCTTTTCATTTTTTTCGTAACGGTGTTTACGATATCGCAGAACAGGAAGCGAAGATTTTTCAAAATCCGAGCTTCCAATTCTGCGAGATTGAATTTTGAATTTTTTTGCTGTTCTTAGAGAGTTGGATTGGTATTAGGGTGTAAATAAGGTGGTTTGGAGAGGGTAAAAAATGTCGAAAGTGATATACGAAGGGTGGATGGTGAGGTATGGAAGGAGGAAGATCGGGAGATCGTTTATTCATAGGAGGTATTTCGTTTTGGAGCCCAGGCTTCTTGCTTATTACAAGAAAAAACCACAGGATAATCGGGTAATTACTTCTTCTTCTTCTTCTTCTTCTTTATTATCTGAAATTTTTAATGTTATTGAAAAAAAAAAGGAACTGACGTGAGTAATAATAAAAGTGGTGTGAATGTTAAATTTTTTTAGGTGCCAATCAAAACCTTGTTGATTGATGGGAATTGTCGAGTAGAAGATCGAGGCCTGAAGGTTCACCATGGACATGTAAGTTGGGCTTTCTCTATGTTGCTTGGGATTCGGTGATGATGCGTTGTCAGTGAATCGGATTAGGAGTCATTAGCTAATAGGTTATAGGCTAACCCTATCTTTATTCCTGTTAATATGTCTGTGCTCGTTGTGAAACTGAAAGTTAAGCAAACATTGTGATTCATGGATTGTAATGAAACTGCGTTTTTGGAAGTTGGCGATTGTTTAAATTAATAGTTTTCTGCTGCTCTCTGTCTGTCTGGTGACTTTTTTTCTGCTATCAAACTGGTTGCTTTTTGTTGATAGCTTACTCAATGTAATGTTATTTTTCTGATGAGGGATTGCTACAATGTAATCTTGTGGAATTTCGAGTTGATTATAATGTTTTCCTTTTCTTTTTCCTGCAGACTCTTTATGTTTTATCTGTATATAACAAGAAAGACAAGTATAATCGGATCACAGTAAGCAGTTTTTGCTCTTAGTCTTGGTTTCTAAATTTGTGAATTAAGATGCTATCCTTTTTTCTTCCCAGTAGTCCAGTTATTTTTTGTGTTGCTGTTTTATAAATCAAATTATAAGAAGCTACCATCTGCTCTATAGCATTACCTTTTCATTTGCCTTTGCACTGAAGTTTTACCTTTGGACTCCTGGGTGGTGCTTGCTCTTTACTCTGCCACTGATACATTAGTTTAAATTTTGGCAGCTTTCTATTGAGAGCTAATTCCCTTGGTAAATTGATGATCACCTAAGATCATCGGAGCTTGGAAACTGGAAAAAAAATCATGAGACCACCCTGCCTTTTCAATCCTGAATATTGACCCTCATTTATTCTAGTTATTATAACAGCGCCTCTTCTTGTTATCTGCCATAAAAATATGCAGAAATGACATCTTTCCATGATTACAACATGATTAACCTTCATTAGTTGTTTATTTGTTGTGGCATCATAACTTTAAGTGCAAAAATACAACCTTCGTGCACTGTTTTCTTGTTTCAGATGGCAGCATTTAACATCCAAGAAGTATTTATCTGGAAGGAAAAAATTGAATTTGTAATCGATCAGGTCAGTATGCTTCATTAGCTGTGAATTGTGATCATCGCTATCCAACTCCCATTTCTCATTTGGATTTATTAAAGGCACTGATAATATTTAACCATTGTACATTTTCCTTTTGAAGTTGTCGCTTCTGTGATGACTCCTTAGATTATACATTCTAGTGTAAAGTATTCTGGGCGATCAACACAATGTTCAGTTGATTCTTTATTTAACATTTTTCAGTTTCATGCATCCATATACCTGTTAGGCAACTGGATCAAATGATTTATATAAGAATGATTGCTTGCTAATATATTTGCAGCATCAGGAGTCCCAAGTTCCCAATGGTAACAAATATGTCTCATTCGAATACAAATCGGGAATGGATAATGGGAGGACTGCTTCTTCATCAGATTGTGAAAGTCAGTGAGTGCCTGTTCAACATAATTTCTCCGCTTGTGTTATCTGTAATACAGTTTCTCCTGTCATAGAACTTTGTGTTTGCTTGCTATTGTATGACAGTAGATAATGGAAAACCTATTCTGTATTTTTGCTATGTTTAAATATAATTTTTATTTCATCCTGCCTGATATTTTATAGTTTTTATTATACTTTAAGCTAGCATTTTGCACTGCTATACTGATCCCAATTGTTGATGCTAGTTTTATTAATCATTTGAACTGCTGTTGGAGCCAGTTTTACCAATTATTCTAACTGATGCGGAAATCTTGGATCAAAAAATGATTGATTGCAGGCTCAGTGCACAGGAAGATGAAGATGAAAATGAAAATCATCCAAATTTGTTGCGGAGAACAACCATGGGAAACGGTTCTCATGCTTTCCTTTTTTTTATTGGCTCCAAGTTAATTTGATGCAATCTTCGAGCAAGTCTTATTTTTTTTTGGCAGGTCCTCCTGCTTCAGTATTTGACTGGACCCAGGAATTCGACTCGGAATTGACAAACCAGAATCCCAACAACCAAGTATTCTCAAGAAAGCATTGGCGCCTTTTACAGTGCCAAAATGGTGATTTATTTTTCTTAGCCTTTAGTATTATTTAGCATTTCATTACAGTAATGATATTCAAGGAAGTATAGCAGTTTTGGTTACCGCCAATGTTTGCCTGTATATAACAGGACTCCGCATTTTTGAAGAGCTGGTTGAAGTTGACTACCTTGTAAGGAACTATTTCGTCTTTTGCATTTAGTGAACGACATCATTTTGCTATGTGGTAGGCTGTTTTATAGTTTGACACCACTTCTTGTTTTCATGATGCAGCCAAGGAGCTGCAGTCGAGCGATGAAGGCTGTAGGTGTTGTTGAGGCTAGCTGCGAAGAAATATTTGAACTTATAATGAGCATGGATGCTACACGTTTTGAGTAGGTGTTTTCCTCTTTCATCCAAATTTAATAGCATGGCTCTAGAAGCATTGTTTATAGAACAAAAATTGTACTCTCTATCCACACACACTCCTGTGCTTTTGGGTGCACAAGTATTTCAGGCTTGGATCAAGAAGCTGTTTGCTTTCGAGATGTTTTTTGAACTTTAATTATGTTAAACTATCTGAGACCTAAGTGTGCATGCAGAAGTTGATGCTCGAACAACTTTGAAAACCTTTAATCAAGACACGCGATATCAAAAATATTTTTTACATTAAACTTTTGAGTGTCTTATGTACTTTTCTGAATGGCTGAGAACTTATTATCAGCAATTCTTTCTCCATTGTATCCCCCCCGTTTTTTTTCTGTGCACAACATGTATTACCCATTATTGATAGAACATAATTTTATCTTTTTATGATCTGAGCCTTGTTTTGGTGTGGAGGGTGGTTGGGAGTGGGCTAGTAGTTAAATCTCACTGTGACTAGGTCTATGATGCTCACTAGTGTTGGTGGTCATTTGAGATCGCACACATGATTACCGTGGCTTGTTTTAACTGAATTGTATAGCAGACTTCTCTAATGCTCTGAGTTTGAATTCTAATTTTCATTATAACAAAAGCCCGCAATATGATTTATTTAAAATCAACACATGTTAGCATCTTTCTTTGGAGGAAAAGAAGTGTGTGCATGTGTGTCCGCACTAGACTGACAAGACACTGTAATTAGCATGTGTTAATAAATCCCGCTTCTAAACATGTACGTCACTTGCATCTTAAACTCTTAATTCATGGTATGTAGACTTATTCATGAAGCACTAGTGCAATTGCTTGAATGGAGTTGTTGTTTGGTTTTCACTTTTGTTCTCATGTTTTGCCCATGTTGTCTGCTTACTCAATTCATGACATCATTTTTTTCATGCCTTGTGCAGGTGGGATTGCAGTTTCCAGTATGGTAGCGTAGTTGAAGAGGTAGATGGACATACAGCAATACTCCATCATATACTTCAGCTGGACTGGTTTCCAACGTAATATTCTCCCCTAAATAAATCACACTCTTGCATATATTATGATCATATGGAAGTATTTTGCACTGGAGTTTTATTGGTCATGTCTAGGGTGTGAAATATTTAATAGTCTTATCAAACTTGAAGGAAGCTTGTACTTTATTCTGCTTTTTTTTTGGTCCCTCCAGTTTTGCTCTGTAATGAATTGTTTCACAGCCTTACAGGTTTACCCAAGTTTGGTTTATTTTTAGATTAGGAAGCGTGATATAAATACTGGATACGTGCTGTTCTTAAAAAAGTTAGGATAATGATACATTGGGAATATGCTGATAAAATATGTATTTATGTAGTACCATCTGCTTTGTGTCAAGTTTAACCATAAATGTGAATAAACGTTGACTTACAGATTATAAGTTCTTAAAACCGAGTAAGAACTTTAAGCTAATTGCAAAGAAGCACATGTGTTAAGCTTGTAATTATGTTAGCCAAGGATACAAGTTTTCCTTGAATTTTACAAAATATATACTCAAGTCATCTTAAAAAGTGTGGGTATGCAGTATAACAGCATAGCAATATAATGATCTCTGATTGTGGCTTAATCGGTTTTTCACAATTTACATGCTCCAAATAAAAGTCAAATAATTAAAATATGGAGGGCCTGAAATAGTTTCTCTTGACGTTAACATGCCCAAAGATGAGCAGGATTCCTTTTTATCTATGCATACCAAACACTATTTTTAAAAAGTATGGGTATGCAGTATAACAGCATAGCAATATAATCATGTCTGACTTGTGGCTTAATCGGTTTTTCACTATTTACTTGCTCAAAATAAAAAGCATATAATTTAAATATGGAGGTCCTGAAATAGTTTATCTTCACGTTAGCATGCCCAGAGATGATCAGGATTTCTTTTTATCTATGCATACCAAACAATATTTTTAAGAAAACTACAGTCTGTCCAAATTCAAGGTGGTAGTCCTCTTGCTTGTGGAAATGGGGCACTTCTGTTGTTCTTTATGACTTAGAAATGAATGGGTTGCAGATTTGTGTGGCCGCGTGACCTTTGCTATGTGCGATATTGGCGGCGAAATGATGATGGCAGCTATGGTAAATAGTTTGGCTTGTCCACACCTTATTTGATCTTCTAACTCGTCCCAAGCTTTATAAATTCCTTGTTATTTTGCAGTTGTGCTATTTCGTTCCAGAGAGCACGAGAACTGTGGTCCACGACCAGGCTATGTGCGGGCCCATATCGAGAGTGAGTTTCATACAGTGCCTTAGGTTTATGATTAAAAATCTAAAACCAGAACTTAGATATTTAGTTTTTGGCTATATCCTGTTTTTACAGGTGGAGGTTTCAATATTTCTCCTTTAAAACCTCGTAATGGGAAACTCAGAACGCAGGTGCAGCATCTTATGCAGATTGATCTGAAAGGATGGGGTGTGGGTTATGTTTCATCATTTCAGCAACATTGTCTTCTTCAGATGTTAAATAGTGTTGCTGGTGAGTTACTTTTTCTACAATTTCTCACTTATATCTTCTGCTGTTGTAAGGATTTGATGTCACTCCTATTTGCTAAAATTTTGAAACACCGTATATTTCCGCGGGTACATACTTTACGTTCTTCCTTAGTTTAGAAGCTGATATTGGATGGCATGGAACAGAAAAGATAGGGGAAAAACAGAATAGTAGAGAGGATATAGGATAGAGAAGAGGGAAGAAAGGGGCCGAGCAGCAGTGTAAGGCAGGGGAAGAGATGGAGAGAAAGAGAGAGAAAATCAACCTTAGGAAAGCAGAAGTTTCAAATCTCTGCGATTAACTCAGCCACTGATAAACATGTTAACAGGAGTCCATATGTAGGCACCAAACCCGAATGAAACCCTAAATAAAATAATAAACGTAATAAAGTTTCTAAATACGATTAAAGGTTATAAAAGCCTAAAATAAGTAGATTTTCTTATTAAGATAGAATATAAAATAAAACATAATCTCTAATTTTTGTATGATAATTTTATTGCAAAACCTTCATTTATTCTCCATCATTGGGGTTGGAGGAATGGCTTGAAATTCTAATTTTTCTATACCCACATCCTTTCAGCACCCAAGTTGCTGTAGGAGTTTATTCAGCATTTCCTTTTTTTTTCCCCCTTCAACCAAATCGGGATTGGAGGAATGACTTGAAAATCTATTTTCTCTGTACCCACAGTATATCAGTGTCCAAGCAAGTGTAGTTAGTCCATTCAGCTTTTCGTTTTCTTTCGTTGATTATTGTTTCATTTATTGATTTGATTTTTTGTGGGGTCCACCAATTTTGCATTGGATATTTTGTCATTGATGTTGTTTAAATAGTGTTGATGGCAAAAGTACAATTTTGAAATTATCAGACAAGAAAGTGAGCAAGAACTTGTAATAGTTTTATTTTTGCTTTTAGTTTGATTTTTTTAGTTTATGTTGGTGAAATATGCAAGCATTTTTTCAGTCTTTTCGGTGCTATCTTTTCTGGTTTATAATCTCTTGTTGCTTTTTCTGGCAGGACTGCGTGAATGGTTTTCCCAGACAGATGAGAGAGGTGCCCCTCCAAGAATCCCAGCTATGGCCAATATAGCTTCAGCCCCTGCTTTGTCAAAGAAAAATGTAATGCTGCAAGAATCTTCTGTTCATCCGACTCCACCTTCTTTCAATCAGATAAATGCTGCTAGCCAAAACTCTGTAAGGAGGGATGGATACTCCGATCAAATAGCTGAAGAAGAACAAGAGGTACGTTTTATGCCGGTTCCCTAAATGTTTTTTGCGTTGTCTTGTAAACACATTTTCCTCTCAATTTTCAGGCTTGCCAAACCAAGCATGAGAACAATGCGAAGAGAACAGGTGGATGACAACTGCAAGTCTGCAATATTACATTGTTTTTTTCATTTCAACAAGTTCAATCTTTTGGGGTTTTATTTGGATATTTAATGACAAATTTTTTAACAGCTTCAGAAGAAGAACCAGTTGATCAAATCGATTTATCCTGTTTTTCGGGTAATCTACGTCGTGATGACCGTGATAATACCCGTGACTGCTGGCGAATATCTGATGGAAACAACTTCAGAGTTCGTAGCAAGCATTTTTGTTTTGACAAATCAAAGGTTCTTTGATATTCTCGTCATATTTCCTTTGAATATATATGCACTGGAGTTATAAAGTCATCATCTTATGAGTTTGTTAGGCTCACTTTTGTTAAATTCTATGCGAGTTGCATATGAAGGTTCCTGCAGGAAAACATTTGTTGGATCTTGTTGCTGTTGATTGGTTCAAAGATACAAAAAGAATGGACCACGTTGCTAGGCGTCAAGGATGTGCGGCACAAGTAAGTACCTCTCCAGCTAACCCCTCCCTTGTTCTGTGCTGTTCATCGCAGACTTCCAAATTGACTTTGGTCGGTCTTTTTTTCTTTTTGCTCTATGGTTGTCATATCAGGAGCCTTGTGTGCTTTTACCATGCACAGCTCCAATCTGTGCTGCAAAATATTAAAATTTATCCCATTTCAGGGAATTGCGGTGATTTTTCACCATGACAAACATATTATTTCCTGAAAGGTTGGATTATCTACACCTACCTACTACTCGCATCGAGTTTCACCTACGGTTTGCTAGATAATGAACCTCGTTAAATAAAATCTTTACTTGATGAAGCTGTAGTTAGTTTATCATTGGTTCAAAGCTGTTTTCAGTTGTCAATTTATCCGATGTCCTAAGAGGTCAATCAACTGAGGTCAACTATGTTTTTTGTTGACAGTATAATATTTAGCAAGCGTATGGTTCTTGATTCTGTCAAGGTTGTAACATGTTTGTGGACTTTAAATTCTTCTGTAGGTTGCTTCAGAGAAAGGGCTTTTCTCTGTGGTTTTTAATCTGCAAGTAAGTTTATTTAATTTGTTGTGAATTTCAATAGTTGCATCTGGAGGCTGGAAAAGAATGACCGTGTTTTTCTTCTGGCAGGTACCTGGCTCAACGCACTATAGTATGGTATTTTATTTTGTGACAAAGGAATTAGTACCTGGATCTCTCTTGCAACGATTTGTTGATGGTGATGATGAATTCCGAAACAGTAGGCTTAAGCTTATTCCATCAGTTCCCAAGGTACTTGTCTTTCTGTTCCTCATGTTTGGAAAGTGCGTTTGCCAGGATGGTGGGACTGTCAGAAGCTGTGACTGTTATAGCTAGATGAGTATGTATGATTCACGTTGGTGGTCAGCAATGCTGGCCAGCCCTTAGGAACTGCCCTTTGATTGCCTAACATGCTAACAGATTAGTTTATCCAGACTTATTTTTTCTCTATGAACAGACATGGAACCATGTTGGAGAAATTTCTGGAACATAGTTGCTACTAAACATTTTAAAGATTTGATCGAGCCAGTATGAAAATGATCGAGTTGCTTTCTGTAATTAAACATGCAGGGCTCATGGATTGTCCGGCAGAGTGTTGGAAGCACCCCGTGCTTATTGGGAAAAGCAGTTGATTGCAACTATATCCGTGGTCCCAAGTACCTAGAAGTAAATACCATCCAAATTTCTTTAGTACCTGATATTCTCTTGAGTTGCTTTGCCAACACCAATTGTATGGTCCAACATGGCTCGTGTTTCTGTAGGTTGATATTGATATTGGCTCTTCTACTGTTGCTAATGGAGTTTTGGGGCTTGTAATTGGTGTAATTACAACATTGGTGGTTGACATGGCTTTCCTTGTACAGGTATGTGTGCTCTGTTCCATGGAGCCATCTCAAATAATTATATGATCAGGAAAGCTACCAACTGAAGTTCTGGGTAAAAATACTATCATGCTCGTGACCAGGCTACTGGCCTAAAGCGGTGGACTAGGCCAGGCACCGATTCCCTAATTAGAGCTGTCAAAGAAATAAGAAATCTAAACTAAACCTGCTCAAGTTAATGGAAATTTGTTTGAGCCCATGAATCATTCAACCTAATTATTAAATTCTGATCTGTTTTGATATCTGCTAGAAATCAGTCGTCTGCTTGGTTATTAGAATACAGTTCTCAAGTAATAAAGTTTCTCCCCCAATTTGGCTATGAAATTTGCTCTGAAGAGTTTCTAGCTGAGGAAAATTAAATGAAAAGTTCTTTGCTCGTTTTCTTACATTCGCTTCTGCACAGGCTAATACTACTGAAGAATTGCCAGAGAGGCTGATAGGTGCCGTTCGTGTTTCTCATATAGAGCTCTCATCTGCTATCGTTCCCAAACTGGATCCAGATACGTCATGACTGACAGAAACCATTGATCTCCACTGATTTTACCCAACCATTTGTTTAGATGCATGCACGAGTCTCACTTGTTGTGTCCTTTACTGGAAGTGTTTTGGAATTTTGCATGGAAAAAAAAAAAAAAAGATGGCGGAAGGGAATTTGTTGTCTGCTAACTGTTCCAGCTATCAATGTCGCGCTTACCATTGGAAGGTGAGGCGAAAATTTAATTTGAGTTGACATCATCGTGGCACACGTCAGGAAGCATTGTTTGCCATGCGGTCGTGTTTTGTCCATGACAATGCGTCATCGAGTTGAGTTGGGTTCTTACCCTTCGGCATTGCACTTTCAGGTGAAGAAGCTGAAAGTTAATGATGGAATCCATATCATTGGATAAAATCCACAGCAGTCCCTCTGTTTGTAAGATCCAGCAACTAAAGCCTGAATGAAACAATATGGTCAAATTTCATCTTGTATTTGTGAGATTTAGTCATTTTAATCAAATTGTAAGGGTTCTACCACTTAAAAGTTTTTGAAAATGAATAATGAAAATTATTCTTTTATATATACACACACAAACATATATATACACATACATGCATGCACTCAAATCATCTTTGATGATTAAATTGGCTTACACAAGCCCTAACAATTTAGGCTTAAGCTAGCTAAAGAACTCAGTATCCTAAGCTTACACTGTTTAAGGTAAGACCCAAGTCACTCTAACCCAAGTCCTAACCCACCGATATGGTAGGTTTGGATCAGGTTAAATGAAGCCCATTTCCTTAGTGGTTCGGGCTTGGATTAGCTCTCGGAGATCCACCACCCCAAGCTCAGGAGGGGCTTGAGTTATGCCTAGGTTCCACCACCCAAACCTAATTTGTTAAAATGATGGGTTCAAGTTAGGCTACACCAAGCTTGTCATTTTAGTGTTTTAGGTTCTGGCTAGCTTTGGGGACTCACCACCATGAATAGCTTAGGGTTGGGCTCGAATCCCACCAACCAAAATCCAAACTCAAACCCAAATCACCAAAATGATGGGTCCATATCAGATTAGACTTAGTCCATCACTTAAGTGATTTGGGCTCGAACAAGGCATTTGAGAACCCATCTCTTTTTTTTATATACAATTGAGCTCAAAATAATGTACTCGAATCCAACTAGTGAGTCAACTTGTGTTTATCAACTTTTTATAGGGTTTGTACTTAACATTTAATGCTAACATGACTCAGTTACCTTCACAAGATCTATAGAATGGTCTTAAGGCATACTTATGATAGAGCCTACCCCATCTAAATGTCTTGTTTCACACTTATCAATGTACACATTCACCAATAGAAGCGATAATATTCCATGTAATTACCCTTAAAATAGATTGTATAGTTTATTCACATCCTTGTCCTCCATGCCATACATGTTGATGTGATTCATAGGTATATAAGCACTCACAATTCACTTGGTAAGTATTTTATAATCATTTACTAACAAACACACATAAAAAAAAAAGATTCTCTCATATTTATTATCTTTATTTATTATTGGCTACACAGAGCTTTTAAGACAATATTCTCCTTGTATCTAAGCTAATTTTAGCGTTGAAAAGTTCTCTATATATAAAGTAAACTTGTTTTACAATGAATCATAGATCTTTATCCAAGTTTTTTTTTTTTGTGAGTGTGTGTATATATATAATGCCATATTAGCTGTTTTGATGGAAACAAAGGTCAATGTGGTGAAAGTTTTTTTTTTCCCATTTTAAACCTTGTGGTTTTGAATAACTACATTTTTTTTTAATTTTTAGTTTTTCTTAATTAATTCTATCCATTATATGTTCAAATAAATCACTTAGTTTCGCATTTCATTACCTAGTAGACATATGTCCCAACCCAATGATCCAATATGATAACCAACTTTTATCGTTAAAAAGCTTTTTTTTTTCTTTTGAAGTAGATCATTAAGCAGCTTGGTAAGACTTTTAAACTATGCTATAATTTATATTTGAGTTATGATGGGCTCAAGGTTTGATGTCTTTTTGATCAAACCCGTAAGTGCTTTTGGATATTTAGAGTTAGTATAGATATAGACCTTAAATCATTATGTGTTCTAAAGCTTACTTAAAAGCAAGGAACCCAAATTAGATTTGTAGATTTGTACAATATTATATATATATATATATATATATATATATATATATATATATATATATATATAATGTAGATATTTAAGTTAGATTACACGTATTTCAATTAATTTCACGTATCTTATTTGCATACCTAGACATACAACTCGTGATCAAACTCGATCCACTCACCACCAACCAAGAGGACAAGGCATACATGCATTAAATATGTACAAGCTTCTTAGACATATATCATCGAAGATTCAGCCCAACAACTGTGTATAGCCAATATAGCTTGAAATTATGGTAGCTTTTGTAGTGGTCTGTTATCACTACCGAGCCTTTGTCCACAATGAGTCCAGAACTACAACTAGCAAGCATATTGACTACTTTGTCCTTGTATTGACACACTTATGTTGGTTTGATGCTGTATAAATAGCCTTGAACAGTAAAGTAAGATGATCTTCTTCCTCAGGTTCAACCCTTAGGTATGTATTTGTTTGCAACTAAACACCCATACATATACATATACATATCTTTACAAGGCTTGTAAAGATATGAAGGAATAAGAGAGAATCAATTGGAAGAAAAACTGAAGAGGTGATAAGCAATATTATAGTGAGAACAACTTCCATGCAAAACTAGATTTTGTAAAGAACATAACGGCTACAATACATTAAAAGCTCCAACGCCGAATCACGTGGTCGAGCTCAAACTGCTTTTTGGTTCATGAGATCTCTGAAGGCGTCCAAAGAACTCACTGAACTCGTTGGAAACCCATGCTTAAATTTAGCACTTAGCAAAGCTGCCCTGTTCTTGACATCTTCATCTCCCCATAGACTCTTCATTCCCTTGATTATATCATCTTTCTTGATCAGCTGTGAGAAATCATCAGAGACCATGCATCCAACCTTGAGATGTTTCACTACAAGTTTGGCATTGTAGTTTTGGTCGCCTCTAATAGGCCATGCTAAAATTGGGATCCCACGCCCGATAGCTTCCACCGTAGAGTTCCATCCACAATGTGATAAGAACCCACCAGTAGATGGATGGCTTAGTATTAGCAATTGTGGTGCCCATCCATGTATTATCAAACCTCTTTCACCAACCTTTTTGTCCAAATCACAAGGAAAATAACTTTCACCGGCCTTCGCATCAGGTTGACCCTCAAAGAATTGCGGCGGCGGACCAGACCCACCCGAACCAGGCTGGATTACCCAAATGAATGGCTGGTTCGATGCTTCTAACGCATCCGCCAAGTTTGGATACTCTTCCATTTCAGGACCCACTTCGCTACCAAAGGAAACATATAATACTGAACTAAGTGGCTTTGAATCCAACCATGCTATCACTTCTTTCTCGGTGACATTGGATTGCCGGTTGGTTCGAATTTCATGGTCATGAAGAAGTGAACCAGCCGATTTCCAATATAGTTCGGGTAATAACGGGCCAATACCCCAAACTGGTTTTTCAACTTGATCAGTTAGATACTGAATGAATGGACGTTCAAGATCATCACATGTGTTGATCATATACGCGATGGAGCCCTTAACTTCATCCAGCCACGGTGGTGGTCCACCGAGCTTTGGTGGACCCATCATTTTCTGGGGGCCCATATCACCTGGTGGTCTAGGAAAACCACCCATTGGACCACCTGGTCCACCGAGCTTTGGTGGGCCCATCATTTCCGGGGGGCCCATATCACCTGGTGGTCTAGGAAAACCACCCATCCGACCGGCTGGTCTGCCCAGGCCAGGCGGACCTCCTCTACCACCTGGAGGCCTATGCGGCCTACTTTTAAGGTCGGAGTCTGTAAGAGCCATTTCCTTTGGTAATCCAGGGAGTAAACGGATCTCCCCGGGCTTCAATTCATCCAGGTGGCCCTTCCACGCTGCATACTCCAACGCTGCTGAGCAAGCACCAGATGTAAAAAACCCAACGGTTGGAACCTCAAACTTTTCAAAGACTTCAAGAGTCCAGCCCATCATAACATCAACAATAGCACACGCGGGTAGTCCCGAGTGCGGGTTCTGTGATCGGGTTGAAAGGAGGTTTTCAAGGCCTTGTGCCATCTGGTTGTGGTGCATATGAGGGGGGAAAGGCGGGTCGGGTACTGTCTGCTGTAAAGGTGGTGGAGAAGAGGGTAATTCAGCTATTTCAAGAAGTGGATACTGGTGAAGATAGGAGGGGATATTGGAGGAGAGGTTGGAGGGAATGACAAGTGTGGTTCGGAAGTTTCTTGATGCGACGTGTTTGCAGAGTTCCATACTTGGCAGGAGATGGCCCTGCCCAAAAAATGGAACAACCCATATTTCTTGAGTCATTACCGATACTCTTGGTTTCTCTGTCTCCCTAAATCTACCTTGAGATCTTGCTTCTTCACCAACGTTTTTATATAGGAGGTGGGAGATCAAGAAGACTTAACGAGAAAGAAAGGGATTAGCTAAGGATTGTCTTGACTGTTAGGTATTTTTTGTTAGGCAGAAGGCCATGCCCTCATGAGAGAGAGAGAGAGAGAGGGAAACCGCGTTGGTGTTTTGATCGCTTTTTATAAGATAAAATCTCGAAGGAAGTAGTTTTTAGGTGTTTGAAGGCTAACCGTAGGATCCTAACTAAGTTCAATTGATGAGGAAAAAGAGAAATAGAAAAGAGCAGCCCTATTTCTTTCAATTGCGGTGCCCATCCACGTGTCATCAGAACAAACTAGGATTACCATGATTCTCCTTGTCGGCTCGAACCTTCAATTGCTCGCATTCCTCTAAGTGTGGGACCCACTTCATCGTCAATCAAATTTTATTCCCTCTTCCCGGACGGACAAATTGGGCAATTAACATAGAATTTAAAAAGAAATGTGGCGGCAAAAAGTTTTGGTTAAATAAGATAATTAGAATTGTGATATTAATTAAATTTTAGAAGTTATCTCAACTATTTCATGAAAATTCAGCAATAAATTTTCCTGGATTTAAATCGAACAAAAAATAATTTTTATGAGATTTATTATTCAGTTTGCTAATTTTATATTTAATTTAGTTAATAATTTTAGAGAGTAAATAATTTTCTAATTTTAACAAAATTTGAACAAGATTTCTTCTATTTAAAAACTACGCCAACAATCATTTTATGTTAAAAAAATCTGTAAGGAATCACAATAATTAAACACAATAAATTCTTATATTTTATATTATAAGTAGTCTCAGAAATACAAATAAATAAACATATACACATTTAAAATGATTGTCAAATACTTAAATAATACAACATTCTACTAATTAAAATCTTAAAATATATCAACATAACTCATTTATTTATCAACATTTAAGTTGTCTACTAGATGATCCGAGCTCATCAATAACACGATTGCATCTTATGTTTATTTGTGCTTTTTGATCCGGGAAGAGATTTAAATTTCATGACATATCACGCTTTCGAAGCACGACAACTACCTGGTTGTGCTTAGAAATAGTGATATTTAATACATACAACACTTCAGAAACACGAAAAGGTAAAAATATATTATTTTGTTAATTTTTTTTAAATGGTGTTATTCTCTCGTAATCTTTAAATTACTGTGCTATTTTTTTATATATACAAAAATTCTCTTCACATGACAAACAAATAATATAAAATCAAATTTTTATCTGCAAGCTTGTAATTTGGCATTTTATGTGTTCACAAATCTGCAGTTTCTCCTTCAATACACCCAGTCACATTCTACCCAATCATTTCTACGCGAATTCCTCCAAGATGGCTTCCTTCTTGCTCATAAACCAGCGACAATTTAAGCAAAATGTTGCCAAAAACATCTGCATTGGGATAGAAGTAGTTTGTTTCAAACTTGACTTTTGGTGGCTGGAAAGGGCGGTCAGTCAGTCAGTCATTAGGGAAGGAAATGGATAGTTTGTATTCTATCTCTTCAAAAACTGTCTTTGCTTCCTGGGACTGTTCCTTCCCAGCAAAATATGTTTAGCCATTGATTTGTTGCTTAAAAAACTGTCTTTCCCCTTCAGAATTTTGTGTTAGGGTTTCTGATAAATTGAAAGAATTGATGTACATCATGAATTTTGTGTTAGGGTTTGAAATTTAAATTGAAGAAAATACAAATGGAGGGTGGGTGAATTGAAACAATGTAGTTGGATTTGGTTGTGACGGGTGAAGAAAAGCATGGTGTCTCTAATGTCAACCAAGAAAAAACAAGTTAGCATGCAATAAGTTTACTTAAGAAAATTATGAGAGAGAAAAATACATAATGTTGTGTGAGCAATGAATTTTGAATTTTGAATTAATGAGTGTTGTTATGTTATATTAAATAAGTAAAACTCGTATATGATAGTGAACTGAAATAATTGAGTACAAAGTTAAATTTCTAATAAGTTAAAGATTGAATAATAAATAATGTTGTGTGCCAAATGGTATAGGAGAGACAGTGAGTTCAACGTAATAGCAAGAGACTTCTTCACGAGTTCAAGCTTTATGTAGATGCCCAACACCTTCAAGAAATCTAATTAATTATTTTAAAATAGTTGAAAATCCTTTAATTATATCCTAGTTTAAATTGAATTGCATGAATGATTAATTGTAAAAATTAATTTTTAATTAATGGGATTAATGCCCTGATTACTAAGCAAATTGAGAAACTAATCTCTGATTAATGGTAATAATACTTTAATACTGGGAGGGTTGAGAAACTAATTTACTTAGAGAGTAATTG
>Ga0325405_1001644_pt1 | contig 22807 bp, 14 predicted proteins | sample PopdelMetagenome_21_FD_205663 | JGI IMG/M metagenome (GOLD analysis project Ga0325405, IMG submission 205663) | Populus deltoides microbial communities from Bellville, Georgia, United States - Xylem-Control-R2 | ecosystem: Host-associated > Plants > Phyllosphere > Stem > Wood/Secondary xylem...
ATTATTATTATTATTATTATTATTATTATTAGAGTGTTATTTTGATAATGTTTTTTTTATTATTATTTAGAAAAACGAATTCCAGTTAGGTACCGAGGGTAAATCAAGTAGAGGGAATAAAGAAAAGAGGAGCATACGGATGGCATTGGTAGATGAGAGGGCCGTTTACGGAAGAGATACGGCCGGCCGACCTGCTGTCTTGGTATATCCAATTTTGTTCATTTAATTATTTTTTCTTAACTCAGGAAAGAAAAAAAGAATTAGGGTGGTAGAAAATTAGTAGTATTTTCAGTTTGAGTGATGGGATTTTTGTTATGTTTGCAGGCATATGATCTTGTTCAAGGACCACTTGTAAGTTGTTCCCAAATTTACCATTTTTTTTAACATTATTAGAATGAATTGTTACTTCTTGGTTATCTACAGAATATTTGATGAATTAATGGTTCATGTAAAGATAATGAATTTTTTTTCTTTTCTTATGTGGTGTGCAATTGTAAAGACTTTTTTTTTGTCTTATATCGATTCAATGGTGAAAATGAATAGATTTGGAAAGTTGGTCCAAGTCCAACTGATTATAGTTAGTGAGAAGATGTATGGCAATTTAGGTTTATGATTGATGTGCTATCTTTTCATATTACATTTTGAGAGTGAAATAGAGTTGAGTTGAGTTGAGGTCAGCGGAGTTGGTGTACACATTTTTTCATGGGCAGAATTGCTTATGCTGAATGATTTGCTGCATAGGTAAAATGGGGTTCTGTGATGGGTAAATCAAAGCCGGATCCACCAACAGCCGTGCTTCTGCATGGAATTTTAGGCAGCAGGAAGAACTGGGGTAAGTACCCTGTATTAGTTTCAACACATTTATGATTTTCTATATTTGCCTTGATTACTTGTTAGAAAATATAATTTTCACGACACTTATATACTTGCACCATGTTGATGTTTAACCCTTGTCCCTTGGCAAGTTGGGATACCATATCTCCTTCTAGAACTAGGATTTCAAACAGGAGACTATCTAATGGAGATGAGCCAGGGGACTAACTTAGACTCCCAAAATAAACACCCTCGAAAATCCTAGAAAACCTTGGAATTAACAATTATGAAATATGAAACACTAAATTGCAAAAAACTAAAGACCTCATTAATCTAAGTTGTTATCCTTTCTGTTTATTTTCCCCTCGAAGTATTGGTTCCAACTGTGATGTGTTTCAAGTTGTCTTATGCTGTAGCATTGATAACCTAAGCAATATAGTATATCTCAACCATCAAATTTAGAATATATCCTACACAAAACAAAAAAGAAGAAATCACACACTTTCTATACAATTATGAAATGTGAAGTGTTCCTTTTCTGACGATTTTGTTTTCAAAGTGCCATCACCTCAGTGAAGTGGTCTCACTACCTTCTGCTGCAGAACTTCATGCATTAATTTCTAACATCTTTTGATTAGTTGCTTTTTGTATGCGTTTACATACACACATTAATAGGAACTTTTTGAAATATAGTTTACAGATTTAAAATATCACAGGAACCTTTACACGGAGATTGGCACAAGAATTTCCAGCATGGCAGGTACTGTTCTTTTTTTTTTCCTTTTGTATCTTTTATATTCTCTATAACCCCAAAAAAAGTGCTAGGTCAAGCTAGCATGGTTCCATAATTCCCTGTGATATTTGTATCAGTATGACTGAGGATTACAGTCGCCCTATGTTCCAACCATATGAAGCAATTAGATTTCATCGTCTGCATGTGAGCATAGGTTCCATTGTGAAAATGGCGCCAGCATAGCAATTGCATTTTAACATCTTCATGTGAGCTTTTAATGCTGTCAAATAATGCTCATGTACTTTTGAAGGTCTATTGTGTGAGTGTCTGCCGATGCTTTGTGTGACTTCTTTGTCCCTGTTTTACATGCATGCCTGAGGATTATGGAAGCAAGAGAAAACAATCACTGTCCAGTTATGATCCAACTGTAGTGGGTTATTGGGGGGAGAACTTGTATACAATCATGAACTTCAACAATTATGCATGAAGTATATTACTTGGGATTTAAGGCGTTCAAATGAGTCAGTTTTGGCATGGATTTGAGGGTGATTAGAATATTACTTATCATTGACAAATCATGCAGTTTCTTTTGGTTGACCTGCGGTGCCATGGTGATTCAGCATCAATCAGAAAGAGGGGGCCCCACACTGTTGCCTCAACTGCTTTTGATGTCTTAAAGCTAGTGAGTGACTTTTAAGCTTTGGCTATTTATTCATGGACAATTTGTTCTTCTATTTTTCATTTCTTTAAAACTGAGACGGCCCCAAGAGTCCAAGATGGTGGGTTCTTTGTGCATGGCTGATGCATCTGTTAATGCACTCCAGCTGTTTATGCTTCTTGAAATTGTTGCAGCACTTCTTTTGTTGACACCTCCTTCCTAACCACAATAAGCCTCCCGACCACCACTCGAGAATATTTTTATGGCTAATTAAATGTTAGTGATTTTGTTTGAATAGGTTGCACAGCTTAGAATAACACCTCGTGTTTTAATTGGGCACAGCTTTGGTGGAAAAGGTACATCTACTTTCCTTGACATGCAATTTACCAATCTGATTTTTTAATTGACTTCAATGCATAAACATTCTCCCTATTTGTCCATGCAGTTGCCTTGAGTATGGTGGAACAAGCTGCAAAGCCTCTTGCCCAATCTGTAAGAGTAAGTTTATAATCTGCAAATATTCTTTAGATGGTTTAGAACATAAGATTGGGTTAAAATACCAGTTTTCAGATGTTAGTCCAAGTTTTGTAGCAAGTAATCCATTTTCTCTATGTATAATAACAGGGTCCTTAATTAATCTTCTATGGTTGGTCTTTGTCATTTCATTTTGCTTTATCTCTTTAAATTCTTATAGTCTTTGCGCCGCTTCAGGTTTGGTCTCTAGATGCTACTCCTGGAAAGGTTAGGGCTGGTGGAGATGGAGAAGACCATCCTGCAGAACTAATATCTTTTATAAGGAAACTACCAAAGGAGGTATGTTTCATAAGTTATAACACCCATATTTGGGTGTATCATAGACCTTTTTGATGTGATAGTGATGCTGTTTTTATCTTGGTGGGGTAGTGATTTTTTTCAAACACAGATGTTCTTCTATTTAGAGTTGGATTTCTAACCCGGCATCCAAGCAAGTGATTTTTCCTTAAACACCGATGCACTTCTAACTCAGCGTCCAAGCATTGTCTGTCACCCTTATCTTTCCTACCGTTATCTTGAGTGATTATATCTACTCTATTCCTTTGATGTCTGTTTTCTTTTTTTTTTGTGTACCTGTAACTACCATCAAATATACAGTATTAGTGTCTTCTCTTTGTTTGGATGTCTGTTTTCTTCTTTGTTTTTTTTTGGGCATTATTATGAGTATCTTATAATCTTTCTTCAAGGAAGGTCTTCTCAAAGCGAGATATTGTCAATGCTCTTATACAAGAAGGGTTTTCTAAGGATGTTGCACAGGTATATTCTGAATTCCAAATGCTTATTCAAGATAGTCCTATTGTTGTTCGGTTTCTGCATGAAAAAAGTTGCTGTTGCTATTGTAATCTATGTGAGAATCTTCATTCACATTAGTAATAAAATGTGATGTTTGCAGTTTGAGGTATATTGTATATAGAGATGTTAAAGGTTTTCATCTTTTTCTACATCATTTCTGCTCCTAGCTTGATTACTTTCCTGCTAATCACATGGACAGTCTTCACAGACGTTTCATGGAGGTACAATGGCAAACATTATTTTTTGCCCCCATAGATTTAATTTTAATAAAATGACAGTGACAAATTCTTCTCCTTAGACTCTTCATTAACTCTTGTTCCGCCCCGAAAAACAAAAGTTTGTGTGGAATTAGATGTTATTTTGGTGGAAGATAATTAGAAAGATCAGGAGAGAGTAGTATACATGTAGCATGATGTAGGATACATGGTGCAGATCTGATTCAGATTCGAAAAGACGGTTTGAAATATATTATTATGAGTAGCTGTTTGACTGCTGAATTCAGACAATATCTTGCTGGAGTTTCAATCTGAATATGGAGGAAAGGAGGGAAACCACGTCTAGGCAATAGCATCTAGAGCTCCCAGCAACTGCATGCTCTCATAAAGCAAATAAGCTGCTAGAGAAATTAATACATTGCTTACTTCATGTTTGGTGCAACTTTAGGATTGTAACTGAGATTACTGAGTAATTAAGCTAACTTCTATTTAGTTTGTTTCCTGTACTTCAATTATGTTTTTCTATAAAGATGCTAATTGTGATCCCCTCAAGTTCCTGGCATTAATTGTCTTTCTGCTTTTTATGTCCAGTGGGTGGTGACTAATCTTAAAACAAATGGCCCTCCTGGTGCGCCATCATCAAGTTTCTCTTGGATGTTTGACCTCGATGGAATTTCTGAAATGTACCAATCATATGAAGAAACAAATTTGTGGTAATCTTGAAATATGGTTAATGCGAGTTAAAAACAGTACCTTGCTCTACTTTGATCAGAGCATTGCTTCCTTACTCAAGTTAATCCATGTTGTTGACTGCAGGAAATTTGTTGAAAATTTGCCTCAAGGTGTGCATGTAAATTTTTTGAAAGCAGAGAGGAGCTTGCACCGGTGGGCCCTTGAAGATCTCCAGAGAATTCATGCTGCTGAAGATCTGGCTGCTGAGGAGGGAGCTGGAGTTGAAATGCATGTCCTTGAAGATGCTGGCCACTGGGTATTTTTCTTCTGCATGCTTTAATATCTCTAGTTCTGACATTATTATTTTCAAATTAGTCCCCTCCGTCCATGTTCTAAGTAAAGTACATGGAAAAATAAACATGATTTTCGAAGCTTATCCTCAATTGTCTGAGGATAGTGCGCAAGTAGAAGAGACTCATTCAGTGGCTAGACCCAGAAAACCTTGCTTTGCAAAATAAAAAAAGCTGGCTGGTTTCAGAATATTCTGAAATTTTGCCCATTTAGTTTGCCAGCTTACTGAGCTTAAGGCTTTAAGCTTGTACAAAATGAATATGTTGCCCTGGTGTCATTTTTTTCACTGTTGTCAGAAACTAGTCCCATGTTAATATCTAGGCAGGTTTGTGTTGGGGGGGCTAGAAAATTCCTAGTGTTTTTAATGTTAGTGCCATGGCGAAGATATCCTGGCTTGAGTAGGAATGCATTTCAATGCTGCATTATTAATTTCTTTCTAGAGCAGCTCACATTGCTCCAAATTCTTGATAGGTACACGCCGATAACCCGAACGGGCTCTTCAGGATTCTTTCATCATCATTCCAGGGCTTCAAAGCCTGAATGAAAGTCAAACAAGGGTTTGCATGTGTAGAGATAATGGCCAGAAATTACATGAAAGAATTTCTAGTCATTCACATACTAAGTCACAGAATTCCTAGAGTATTCCAAATATTTGTGCCATAGTAGCAGTGTCCTGAGACCACACAAATTTTGTACGCAAATATTCTATGTAATGATTGGCTTCCTTGCATTAGCACTCGAGTGCCTGAATCTACAAGGAATTTGCTTCAGCATTTCAGGGAAATCAGGGGCAATGCCCAGGTGGGGGAAGAGAAGCAGACACTGGACTTTTCTGAGCACACACTCAAACTTGAACGCAATACATTTCTGATATAAACATAGTAGCAGCACCTCCCTTGTAGAGAGCTCGGCACTGGGGTCTGCCTAGCTTAAGCATCTCAGCCATAGCCGCAAAATTATACAACTAAAAACACTTCTCACATAATAATCCTAGCCATGATATTGCCCTTTATCCACATTGATTTTCCTATATAGGTGGCATTATACACGTGGAGGTCAAAAGATTTATCACGAGAGCAAAAATGGGTTCGCGTCCTATGACTAAGTGACGGTCAAAGCTGGAGCAGCAGACAAGTGCAAGCAGGATTCATGTGCTTGTCTTGACGAGGGAAAAGACTTGCTTGAAGACTTGTCAACAGATCGTCTTTCAGAACAATTTGACCATTTCATCTGCATGAAGCTCCTCTTTCTCCATGGACCCATATGGATTTTCTTCTCCTTCATTGATCTCTTTGCTGCATCACATAGAATGCCAACAATGGCATTGAGGTAGTCAGCTTTACCCACGTAGTATTCTGGCAGCCGCGCCACAAGATTGCGGTATTCATCACTCGCTTTGGCAATCTCAAACTGGTCTCTGAATTCAAGCTCAATCAGATATGGGATTGGCTTCTTGCGACCCATTGTGCCTGCAATTATTTCTATGTACTCATGTTTTCCTGGAAAATCAAGGGCGTCGTCAAATCAGTCCTACAACAAAATGCTAGCATGCATATAGCGAGAGAAGGATATAATTGTTACCTCCTGGATGCTTTCTGGTGTTTTTCCACTTCGATGTGCAAAGAGATGCTTCGAATCCCTTCTGTGTGAGCAAATTGACGACCCTTTGTCTTAAACAGCTAGTGCACCCATCAGTGGGCTTCATGCAATTGCAAAAATCACTCTCTTTCGCTACCCCTATAACTCTGCAAACCTCTTGCCTTAACTTTGAGCCTATAGAGCTATAGCGCTCCAAAACTCCCTTCATACAATTGATCCCATTATAGTTCCAGAAAACAAGCATAATTTTGTTTCCTGGGCTAATGCCTAATACCTAATTTATCCATGCAGTAAATAGGATCTTATAATGCTAAACATGGCTTTAATTTCTGATTTTCAAAGTAACGTTTAATTACTGTTTCAAAATAGAAAAACCGAGGATAAAAGGGAATACATCTTTCTGTATATTGATATAATTATTTGTTGCATTATAAATTTTTTTTTCCCTTCAACTAGAGTTTTAAACATTATATATATATATATATAATAGTTTTCTTTGTTTAGACTTTTAAATTATTGTTATTAAACTCGGTTCGGTTTGGATTGACAAGTTAATTTAATGATTCACTTACCTAATTCTTATCCTAAACCTTGTTTCATATTAAATAAATTTGATTTCATATTAAATAAAATGGAAGAGAGTAATATGTTAATATATCATTTTTCATTTTCCTTGTAAAAATCACGTGCAGTTGATCGATTCCATTTATTTCTTTATCTCCCATGTTTGCAACAATAAGAACAACATTTTCTCAACTCCAATGAACTAGGCTTATTGTGTTGATTTTTTTAAGTAATATATCTAAAAATATTTATTTTTTTTATTAACACTGTTTCGAACACAACTAGTATATTCTAAAATAATCCTTATTCGGATGTCTTTATTATTAGCCATGAACCTTTTTTTTGGTTTTTATTTACTCAACTCTTTTATTTTTCTATCTGAAACAAAAAAGAAAAGAAAAAAAATACAATTACTAATTCGAAATCAAATTATAAAAGATTTTGTTGCAGCCTTAATACGATGATTTAAAATTCAATTTACATTAGAAGTTCAGCTTTCTTACCCTTACCTGAGGGCTGATTATAGGCTAATAGAAAATTTTCTTTCCATGAGAGAGATATGTAAATGAACTATAAAGCAGGTATGCCAATCCCTATTCTCCAGGTTGTACCATTACATTATAAAGCCAGCCAGTGGGAAGAATTAACCTAATTTAATGCCTCTTCTAAGCCCCTCTTTTTTAAGGGAAAGGGAGTTTGCTTAATCATCCATTATAAGTTTACTGGCAGCCCTTGATGAAATATAATCTAATCGACTTGACAGGTTTATAAATAACTTGGTTAAAAATAGAATTTTTAAACCCGACTCAAGACCCTGATCATGAATTTTACTCGGGTTATTAGATTTTGATCAGGTCATCAAGTCACCCAAGTCAACCTCATTTTTTTAAAAAAATCAAAATGATGCTGTTTAGGTTGAGAAAATAAATAGTCAACGGGTTACAACCAGGTCAACTCACTAGATCAGCTGAGTTATCTGGGTTTTTGACTTCCTTTATTCTTTGTTAAACCCGGCTCGATTCTAGCTCTGGATTAGCTGGATTCCAGATCGACATGTCAGGTTGAGTCAAGTTTTAAAATTATAGTTAAAACTCGTTCAAAACAATATCATTTTATTTTTAAAAAATATCATAAAATAATATTATTTTAAAATAATATTGATTAATTACTCGAATTTAATAAGTTTATTTTTATCTTACTTATGCTTTATTAAAACGAATTTAATCATGGAATATAAAAACTATAAAAAATAGTACGAAAACATCCTTTTAATTAAAAAATAAAAATCTAAAGATAGATTAAAATATAAAGTAAGCAAAGTATAGTCCCATCCAAGCTCTGAAGTTGATGTATTTTTCTTATTTCTCTGAGATTTTAAAGAGGTGGATATCACTTTCACCACGCCAGCCCTTACAATTTGAAGGGGACACCTAACCACCCTACTGCAACCGTACACGTGGCTATTACTTACTATTCAGGTTGCCGCTGACATAAATGATGCCAAAAATTGGGCACGTCACACCAACCGGCCATACAATACTTGACACACGTGTACTTTAGAGTTTTCTGCTTTTTCCACCCAAAAACAATCTTTTTCTATGGACAAGAAGATCTAATTTTTATTTTTTATTTTGATATTGACATGCTAAAATAATTAAAAATAATATAAAAATAAAAATTTAATGTATTTTCAAGTTAAATTTACTTTTAAAATAAACAAATATAAAAACAAATGGTACGAAAATCTTTTTATGTTACTTTGGAATGGATTCAATATTGAAAAATCTAAAATGATAGAAATAATTAATGTCGGTCACCATTCATAAATGTTTATAGGGTTGGAAGAAAAAGGGATATTCCTCTTGTGATATATATCATTTCCAGAGGAGCTGAAATGAAGCACTGCTAACCCTTTTAGAATTTTTGCAAATTTTGTTTTAAATTATTGTAATTAAAATTAAATACCTGAAGCAAGGCGTCTTGTGAATCCCAATACAAGGCTCTTTCCATGGGGTCATGCAAGTTGTTGTCAGACTCGTAGTCGTCTTCTTCCTCCATAGAGCGACCGCCAGACTCCTCATCAGCAAAATCTTCATGAAAGAACACAGAAACCTTCTCTTCAAGGCTGTCCATGCATGCGTTTATAGCTAGCCAAGACCCTTCTCCTCCTAATGGTTATTGCCTATCTCCTGGATATGTAAGAGAATTATTGAAGGAGAGAAAAGGTTGAAAGGAAAGAACTAAGAAGAGCTCTTGCAAGAATATTGCCCTTCAGGACAAGTGTATTTATAGGGTTTCCACGTCAGATAAAGTTAATTACAATTTTTTATTTTAATTTGAAAGGATTTTCGTGGATAATTAGTAGTTTTGCTAATAATAAACATTTAGTCATAGTTATTAAATCCGACCCAGCAAATTGAATTGGTGGCTAAACCAGTCTGGGTAAAGTAAAAGATCAGAATAAATAAAAACGTGACGAAACCCGGTTGACCTGCCGGGATGACCCGTCACTCGAGCGACCCGGCATAACCCGGTTGAGACCAGTTTTTTTTTTTCAAATGTGTTTTTTCTTCTAGTTAAAGACCATTTTTTTTATATATTTTTTAGTTGGTTATTAACCATTTTTTTTTAGAAGAATATAGTTGGGATGACCCGTCACTCGAGCGACCCGGCATAAAGTTCACCATATAAATATTAGAAGAATATTTTATTTTTTAAATGTGAGATTTAAAGCCCTTTAGTATATTTACTCATATGTTCACAAGAAAAAAATTATTTTTTCAATGTGAAATTTAAAACTCTTTAGTACATATACTCTATATTCACAAGAAAAAAGTTATGTTTTTTCAATGTGGAATAAAAAAATTTTTTGTTTTAAATCTTTCAACTTAAAAGAATAACATACTAACATAGTATTTTTTCATTGTGAGATACAAAGTCTATTGAAATAATCTTTTAAACTTCATTATTTATAACATGTATAACTTATATTCACATGAATTATTTTTTAATTTTGTCATATAAAATATTAAAATTTTCTTATATTTTCTTTTTTCCAACTTGATATCAATGCTTCTGTCTATGAAATTTAAATTACAGTTTCTTAACATATATATATATATATATGTGTGTGTGTGTGTGTGTGTGTGTGTGTGTGTGTGTGTGTGTGTGTGTGTGTGTGTGTGTGTGTGGTAAGAGGGATTTAATATATGTTTTAATTTTTTATTAGATGGAAAAATATTATTAGACAAGATTTAAATGTATTGACACATAATCAATCCACGTGCCTTAACTTTGGAAATGACCTTATTGTCACGTGTCTGATCCACACTTGCCCCACAAATCACTAATGTCTGTGGGCCGTGGCCATCAATCATCTATGCCTTATCCATTGGCATCATGGATTCCTTTACAATTACATTTATTATTATTATTATTATTATTATTATTATTATTAAATAATAATAATAATAATTTTTAAACAAAGTTTCTCATTAAATATGCATAAGGAAAAATATTTAAGTGAGAAAAGTTACACAATAAAACTTATTACAAGGTTTTTTGTAAGAAAAAAAAAGAAAAATTACAAATTACAAATTTATATTAATATTTTATATAAAAATAGAATAAAAATGAATTTAAAAAGAAAGAAAGAAAGAAATTGAAATTGAACGTATTATTATCCTAAGAAAATATTAGGGGTGAGAAAAAAAAAACTGCAAAACTGATTAAACTAAAAAAACAGGAAAAAAACAGATTAAACCGATTAAAATTTTGAAAAAATCAGCCGATTCGGTTCGGTTTCGGCCAGTTCGGTTCGATTAAACCGAAAAAACCGGGAAAAAACCGAGTCAAACCAAAAAACCGAGCCAAAACCTAAAAAACCGAGCTGAACCAAAACCGGACGGTTTGAACCGGTTTCGATTTTTTTAAAAAAATTTCAGTTTTATTATTTTTTTTTTCTAAAAACTGAATCGAACCGAAAATAATCACCCCTAGAAAATATAATAGAAACGATTAGTCATTTATCTTTTAAAAATAAACTTCTGTTTACTTTTCTTTAAGATAATATATTTCAATGCATTCTCTTTTAGTCACATAAATGTTGGACTCCATTAATAATGGAATTAAGAGCACTGAGTGGCATGAAGGGAGAGAATATATTACAAAGCTTGGAGGACGAAATATGCCTTCTCCCGACGGGACAGCAGCAAGGTGGGTTATTGTACTCAGAAATTATGATTTATTAGAGTAGGCTAAGATTTATTAGAGTATATAACAAAAAAATATCTAAATACCATAATATTTTTTATATTATCATTGAACTTAGGATAAAGGTTTAAATTTAAAAAATCTTTACTTGATTCTTCACTTAACATAAAAATTGTCGAACGTGATTTTGTTAATTACACAGGTTTAAAAAAATAAAATGAAACATGTTAGATTAATTCTAGTTAGATTATCAAACTCATGATCTGAATTATGAATTCGATTTAGTAAGCTTAACTTTTTATTTTATTATATTATGAAAATAAAAAAATAATTTATCATTAACCTAATATTAAATAATAAAATTAAATAAAAACTCCATGTTAAAAAAATAATTATTTGTATGAGCAGCTAAGTTACAACGCAAAAGTATTATTAAATAATGTAAAACTATATATTAAAAATAGTTTATATGAACCGTTAAATCAATCCAATTTCTTGTAGCTGTGTTGATAAATTATAATAATAAAACGCGTGGAAGATATCTTTAATTGTTTCCATAATGGCAACATAAATCTTCTCATTATCTCTTCGAAATGGAGAAGAAAGATAGATACCCACTTTGAATGAGATGTTTTCTCATTACCTTTTGTTTTCATCCTACCATCCCATCGATCGCGAGCAGTCATCTTCAATACTACAAATCAACCCTTCTTTAACACCATTAAAACACCAGAAACCACCATTTTTATAAAATCATAGAGCTCCACCTACCATGGAGACGATTGTCCCTTTCGATGTATGTAGGCTCAATACACTCTACTCTTTTAATATAATTCTAATAATAAGATAATAAATTTCATCATGATATTGTTAAAATTAAATTTAAGTCTATTTTTGTAAACAATAGGGTTTCTGTAATATTACTTCGCTGCTTTATTCTTCTCCACAGGAGGCAATATATATAGTTACAATTCAGAGACAGAATAGAAAAAAATATAGAGTAGATAAGCAGGAAAGTTATTTGTTTCCTATATATATACAACTACGAATCAATCTAGGATTTAATACAGTTCATGCGCACACTCCCCCTCAAGTTGGTGCATAGATGTTTATCATGCCCAACTTGTCAATTATATCATGAAATGCCTTTCCTGAAACTGCCTTTGTGAGTACATCAGCCAGTTGACTCTTAGATTGTATAAATGGAAATTGTATGATTCTTCCATCGAGATTCTCCTTGATGAAATGACGATCAACCTCAACATGTTTGGTGCGATCATGTTGAACAGGATTCTGTGCGATTGCTATAGCTGCCTTGTTATCACAAAAAAGATTCATAGGTTCAGTATATTCAATCCCTAAATCCCTCAATATATTCTTTATCCATATCAATTCACATACACCATGAGCCATCCCTCGAAATTCAGCTTCAGTACTTGATCTTGCTACTACTTTCTGTTTCTTGCTTTTCCAAGTGACAAGATTACCTTCGACAAACGTAAAATAACCAGAAGTAGATTTTCTGGTCGTCTGATCTCCTGCCCAATCAGAGTCTGTATATCCTTCAATGTTAGAACTATTGTTTTTTGTGAACCACAATCCTCTTCCTGGAGAACCTTTTAAGTACCGTAAGATAAGATATACTGCTTCCATATGTTCTTTACTTGGTGCATGCATGAACTGACTCACCACGCTTACTGCATATGCTATATCAGGTCTGGTATGGGATAAGTAGATTAGCCTTCCAACTAATCGCCGGTAACGATCTTTGTCTGTTGGATCTTGATCTAGAAAAATTCCCAGCTTATAATTCATCTCCATGGGCGTTTCTACCGGTTTGCAACTAAGCATTCCAGTTTCAGTTAGAAGGTCTATCACATATTTTTGCTGTGAAAGAGATATTCCCTGACTTGACCTTGCCACCTCAATTCCCAAAAAATATTTAAGGTGTCCGAGATCCTTCATTTCAAATTTAGTAGCTAGATACCTCTGTAATGCTTTCATTTCACGTGGATCATCTCCTGTCATAACTATATCATCCACATATACTATTAAAGCGGTTATTCTTCCTTCGTTATGTTTTATAAACAAAGTATGATCTGAGTTACTTTGTTTATAGCCAAACTCCTTCATTGTAGCAGAGAATCTCCCAAACCATGCTCTAGGTGACTGTTTCAGTCCATACAATGACTTCTTCAGTTTGCAGACTTCACCTTCACCTAAGTTGCTGTTAACTCCAGGTGGTGGTTCCATGTAAACTTCTTCTTCCAGATCACCATTGAGAAAAGCATTCTTAACATCAAACTGTTGCAGAGGCCAGTCTCGATTTGCTGCTATAGATATAAGAATACGAATAGTATTGATCTTGGCTACTGGTGCAAAAGTATCTTGATAGTCTACCCCATACCTTTGTGTATATCCTTTTGCGACTAGTCGAGCTTTATACCTGTCAATACTACCATCTGGTTTGAGTTTCACAGTGAACACCCATCTGCATCCAACTGTCTTCATTCCTTTGGGCAGCGGAACCAGTTCCCACGTATCATTTTTCTGTAGAGCCTCCATCTCTTCATTCATTGCCTTTCTCCATCTTTGATTAGCCAATGCATCCTGCACATTACTAGGAATAGAAACTGTGGAAAGTTGATTAATAGTAAGTGCATATGAACGAGTCAACCTATGAGAGGACACATAATTATTAATTGGATATTTGGTTTTGACTGTAAGATCAGGTTCATATTGTTTTTTCGGAATTCCCTTATTCATCCTTTGTGGATATCTAGAAGTGGGGTTTGCTGTAGGACAATATGTTTCATTAGACTCTCTAATTCCAGGACTTACTTGAAGAGGAACATTCGTGGATGATTCTTCAGGGAATGGTGTAGACGAGGGCAACTCAAATGGTGATGCAGCTTCATCAGGAAAAAATAGAGCCTCATGTGTGGAATCATTCTCGGCATCAGTGCTTTGATCACAGCCTTGTGGATTCAATTGTTCATTCTCTTCTAACCGGATAGACTCCTCACTTATTTTATCCATCAGAGTCTCTAACTGGGTAAACTCCTCACTTCCTTTATCCATCAAATCTTCATTCTCGTTACTGAAGCTCTCCCCCTAAAGAGATTGGCTCGAGACTCCCCCAGAGTAATAAGGTATGAGCTCACGAAAGGAGGCATCCAATGTCACATGGACCTTGCGGGTGTGGGGATCATAACACCTATATCCTTTCCGAAGATCAGAGTAGCCAACAAATACGCAACGTTTTGCACATGGATCAAGTTTGTTACGTAAGATTTTTGGGATATGAACAAACACGGTACAACCAAAAATTCGGGGTTCAAGGTTGGGAAAATGGGGAACTGGGAGTAAAGATTGTAACTTTTGTAAGGGTGTTTGAAAATCTAGAACCCGGGAGGGTGTTCTGTTGATGATATAAGCAGCAGATTTCACAGCCTCACCCCAATAGAATTTTGGCATGTTCATACCAAAGAGGGAAGCACGCACTACCTTTAATAGTTGTCGATTTTTCCGCTCAGCTAATCCGTTCTGTTGTGGAGTATAGGTGCATGAGGTCTGATGGCGAATTCCATGGCTGCTCAGAAAGTTCCCAAGAGATGCAGCTACAAACTCGGTGCCATTATCAGACTGCACCACACGAATTTGTTTTTGGTACTGAGTTTGTATCATTCTGTGGAATGTCTGGAAAGCTAGACATACATCATTCTTATGTACAAGTAAGGATACCCAAATCATTCTTGTGCATTCATCAATAAAAGTCACAAAATAACAAGCGCTAGAAATTGCAGGAACCTTTGCAGGACCCCAAACATCAGTGTGAATGACCTCAAATGGTTCTGAAATTTTATTCAAACTTGGGAAATAAGAGATACGGTGACTTTTAGCCAATTCACATGTATCACAATGAAAATCCAATTCATTAATACCAGAAAAGAGTACTGGTTGTAGTTTCTTTAGATAACCGAAAGAAAGATGTCCTAATCTACGATGCCATAGCCATATAACTGTCTGAGCCTTGTCTTTGCTACTAACATGATTTGCCTGACTGATTTTTGATTCTCCATTGTCTGTTAATTCCAAGTAGTAGAGTTTGCCCCGTCTAACACCATAACCAAGAATCTTCCGGGTTAGAATGTCCTGAAAGACACAAAAGGAGGGCCAAAACGTTACAGTACAATGAAGAGTAGATGTAATTTGGCTAACAGATAACAGATTATATTCAAGAGAGGGAACAACAAGGACAGTATTTAGTGTGAGTGTATTTGACAAAATAACAGATCCTTCCCCAGTAACAGGGGAGGTACTGCCATTGGCTGTGGAAATAACTGATTGAGAGGAAGGGAGTATGGATTGTAATTGTTTAACGTCTCTCGTCATATGTTCAGATGCACCTGTATCAACAATCCAAGTTTTATCCTTATAATGTGCAGGGAATACAGATACTTTACCAACTTTACCAGGATGGGCAATATTTGCTGTAGGCTGCTGTTGATCTTCTGTGGCTGTTGTCATAGCTTTTGTAGAGATCTTTTTACGAGGTTTCTTTGAGAAATCCCACCACTCTGGATAGCCAATAATCTCGTAGCAGCGTTGTTGTGAATGACCTTTTTCCCCACAATGAGCACAGACCAGGTTGTTAACCTTTCTAGATAATTGAGTGTTTCATTTACTGGCTGATTCATATGATGATCCTTGTCGGGGAGTGTTGGTTAGCATAACTAAATTCTCAGAGATTGGATGATAGCTTCCCATGGTTTGTCTTTGCTGGTATTCTCTCCTGACATATGCGTATGTGTTCTCCAAATCAAGTTTTGGATCTTTGCGCAAGATTTCGCCACAAACCTGATTGAAATCAGAATCAAGTCCACTCAGAAAAATGTGAACTCTAAGCCTAGCCATTGCGGAGTGTAACTGAATTACCCCTTCAACTGTTCCTTCCTGAGATTTCGTTCTGTGATCAATTTCTTGAAAGATGGCAACAAGTTCATTATAGTAAGTTGATAATGGGCGACCATTCTGTTTGGTAGAGAAAGATCTTTGGTTCAATTCAAAGATATAGGTTTCATCTGATCCATCATAGAATGTTTTTGATACGGCTTCCCATATTTCTGTGGTTGTAGACAGGCGAATAAATCGTTGCATTAATGCTGGACTCATTGCGTCAATGAGCCAACTTTTTACTCTGTGGTTTTCAGTAATCCATGCTCCATGATTGGGATCTCCAACGTCTGGTTTTGTTGTTTCTCCAGTGAGATATCCAGCTTTGTTGCGAGCCCCTATACACATCTCCATGAGTTGAGACCATAATGAATAGTTGGTCTCATCAAGGATGATTCCGGTTGGGAAGGTAGAATTATCTTGATGTACAATAATCTGCTGTGTTGGTGTTGGAACAATTGCAGTTGACATGTCTGCAGCCATAGAAGAAAAAGAATACCAGATGAAGAAGAAAACAAATAGCTTGTGAGTTACGTTTCAGAAATATAGAGGATTCTGTTTTGTAGAATAAGAACAGCAGCTTGATACGGTTTTTTTTTTTTTCGTAGGAGAAGGGATTCGAGGTTCGTATTCGATTTTGTTTACTGCAGACGTCTTTGGAATTGAGTCTGCTCTGATACCATGTAAACAATAGGGTTTCTGTAATATTACTTCGCTGCTTTATTCTTCTCCACAGGAAGCAATATATATAGTTACAATTCAGAGACAGAATAGGAAAAAATACAGAGTAGATAAGCAGGAAAGTTATTTGTTTCCTATATATATACAACTACGAATCAATCTAGGATTTAATACAGTTCATGCGCACAATTTTACGTGTTTCCTATTTTTGATACCGATGTAAGCTTAATAATTTTCATTTCAAAATAAAAATGAGTTTAAAATTATGTTAACTAGCTTTCATCAAGATTTTGCTAGATTAACGATGTTTTTACTAAGACTTGTTTTTTAATATATAGATTGATGAGTAAAGATGTCAATTTAATATGAACCTAATGGATTCCGACTCGATCTAACCCGAATGGGTAAGTTTTTATGGATAATTGTTTTATCCGATGAGTAATAAATAAGATATAAATAATGTCAAACCTGATAAAAAAACCAACTCAATCCTAACATGAGATATATATTTGTACTATATATATATATATACATGTATTAATATTGGCACAATACACACATATGTGTGTCATATATGTAAAAGATTTATAATTTTATCATTTAATACCCCCCGCCCACACACACATTACTATTTAATTTTTTTATTGAATAATAAATAATTTTTATAAAATAGATATCTATTTGGACATATGAAATCCGATGACCAAGGTATGAATATCTAAATTCTTTAACCGTTAGGTAATGGGTAAGGTATAAATATAAAAAATCCCTAACCTATGAATACTCATTTTCATTCCCATTAACAAGTCTCTTGTTTTTAAGGATTAATATTCGATAATGTATAAAATAATTAAATCAACAAGTCACTTATTTTTAGAGATTGATATTGAATCATTCGCTAAGAAATGATAAAATATTATAAGTAAGCTTATGAGATAATTAGAATATTTTATGTCAATTAACAAAATAATAGATTTAAGAGAAAAATACATAGTAAAAATAAACTTTCATTTGAAAGGATACAATAAAGGTGACATTGATATCTTCCTAGACATAACTAACCCCTTAACCAAATTCTCTAAGACTAATGTTGGTTATAGGATCTCTACTGTCATTTATTTACTAGGTGGTGACTCTATTTTTAAATTATATATATAATTTAAATGAGTTCCATTAATGTCATGGTGTGACAAAATTGATAGTCAACAATAAGATGTACCAAAAAAGACAACTAACAATAAAAATAAATCATTGATCAAAAGATTAAATTTCTAGTATGAATATGAGTCTTTAGTGGATTATATTAGAACATATTATAAATTAGTAAGGAAATATGTGATTTGCTGACAAGAATTCAAATTTTATTACAGTTGATAATGTTATAAGCGGACTATATAGGATTAAGGTTAGAATTTTACAAGTAACTCAAATTTCATAACAATATAAAAACACCTTCCAATTACTAAACATGATGGACACCTCATATATGCAAATATTATTTACAATTTTTTTTTTTTTGCAACTTACCTCTTTCATTCAATGCTTTCCTTTATAGATTTTTCTTCATCTTTTATTATTTTTTTGCCTTGTTGTTTATTCCTTTAGTATTACATATGATTATTAAGCTCGCCAAGGTTTACAAGTAGACTCCTACACTTTATTTGATTTACAAGGTTGTTATCTATCTCTATTTGAAATTCAGTTTCTAATTATAATTTCTCTTTATTGAAAGAAAGGAATGAAGAATATATAACATATTGTTTGAGAAGTCAATGATCGATCAATAAATTGGTGTTTGATAGATCATAATGATTATTTGTCAGATTAATAGATTGGCATGTCAAGTGTGATTGTTTGATCAATAATTATGCCATCTAAAAAAAACTATATGCAAAATCATTTCTATAATAATTGGTGGTCAATTAGTAGAGGCAATAAACCAATTTCATTTCTTTGCCATGAAAAGCTTGTGAATCTACTATCACCATAGGTATTAGTAGAACAACTTGTGTTAGACATGCCACAAGATAACTTTTCATCATCTAATTCCCTAAAATAGCAAAAAACTACATTTGGAAAAAACCCTTATATCCTTATGTAGGCTCTCACTTTTCCACCTATCATAATATCTTTAATTCTATCAACTGTTGACGGATATCTTTGTTTTTATATTTCTTTACCATAACCCTATGTCTATCTTTTTTTAGATGAAATGGTGTTGTCAAGTGGTCAAAACTAGTTATGTCAAATTCCAATTAGCTATAAATGATTGCTCTTGAGAGAACATTCTTTTATGAGAACTTAAACATATCTAATGCTGATTTGAAAGCTATCTAGATGAAGATGGAGAATTTAACTAATCAAACCTATCATAATAATATTATGGTTGTTAACAAAACTATATCCGATCAACATAACTAGATCCTGAATGAGCTTAGAAGGAGTATATTCAACACTTTTTTTTCTTTTTTTATCTAGACATACAAAGGAAAGTTCTAAGATGTTTTGCAGTATCAAACACTCCAATAAGGGTATTTGGAACTATATAATCTTATGTTGAATTACTCACATATTAGACTTCGTAGCAAGCATAGTTCAATCTAGGCATAATTTCTCTTGATGCACTATTGACCTTTCAAGTGTATAAGCAGTATCAGGCCACTTACGTGGCACAACATCCATATCTGTAACCATAACAACTTGTTAATAGGTAGTTTAGTTTCACACAAGCTATTTTTAAGAAGAAAATCTTAATCCTCATGCACTATAAACACTTTTTATTGATTAGCAAGAAAAGGGAAAAAATGATAAGGTTGAGTTGGCTCAATATTTAAAAGAGATGGGGTTAGAAGTTAGACATACAACTAGGCTTACATATTATCATCTAAAATCTTAAAATACAACTAATTCCTACAGGCATTAAGATGGCCGACTTCAAATAATTTTCTAGAGAGAATAACTAGTTAACAAGAGAACACATAGCTAAATTTACTAATCAATATGATGATGTGAAAATACTTTCTTTATACAACTCAAGTTGTCTAGTTCATTGCTTACTATGATTGTATTTTATTGGTTCTTTATGCCTCCACCCAATTCCATTAGTAGTTAGAAAGAGATGGAGAGCCAATTTTATAAGAACTTCTATAAAACGAAACCATAAGTAACATTGGCTAACTTATCCAAAATATTGTTTTGACATCAAAATATAAAAAGGTTTTTAACTAACTAATGCATAGGAACAAATAAAGCTTCTTGTAAATCATACAATCCTCACTCCTGATAAAATCAAGGGGAAGAAATATTATAAATAACATAACTCATAGAAACATGAGACCTAAGAAGATGAAGGTGGATAATGACCCATTTTCTAATGTGATAATGATTGTATCTACCCTCAAACAAAAAAGGATAAGCCTTGATTGGCCTGTGATAAAGGATAAAATTAGTCATGGGTGTTGTTATTGAAAAAAGATAAATCAATCATGGAAAAGCCAAGGAATTGTCATAAAAAGTTTAGGAGATGCTTTATTGTGAGATTTATAAGTTTTCTACTTATCATAACATCCTTTCTAAAAGAGAAGATTTAGGAGGGAATGCTAAACAAGTTATAACTTAGCGACAGACCAAGAGCTTTAGGCTTGAAAGACTTGTTGAAATTGAGTGGCATAACCATTAGCCATAACATAAATGACCCAAACCTAGTGATGAGGATTATAGTTTGGTTACCAAACGCCAACATCTTTAAAACCTAGAAAAAAAAACATGGAAACAAGATTAATTAACCAAGTCATAGTTTAGAAGGATGCGTCAACTGAACACATTGATGAGAAAAGGTGATGCTACGCCACACCAATCATATATCTACGAACCAAAAAAAAAAATAGTCCTTCTATCAAAAATCAATATAAAAGGCACCTATTAGATTACTAATATATGGTATTGATGACCAACCACACACACGATCAATGGTAAACAAGATAAAAAACAATCCAACATAAAAATAGGTAAATAACAATGCACAATGGTCGATTTCAACTTAGGACAGACTTATTCTATAAAAAACAACCTTGGCAAAAAGACTGAAAAAGGTTTAAATCCAAATACCACTATATTTATCCATAGTCGTTTTAGATCCTAAACAACTAAAAAGGCAAGTTTCTAAGAAGATATTTAGAAAGGTCATCGTGAAAATAAAAAGAAAATCTACATAAACTATTTAAACACAAGCTAAACAAGAAAAGGTAAGAGCTGACCACTCAAGTAACCTTTAAGTATTGCTTCTAAACCAAACAACATTTTATTTTGAAATTGCTTAGTTAGCTAACAAGTTAAAAAGTGAAACATGGTTGATATTTAAAAAAATATATTGTTTAATTTATCACATTATCAATGGTTGATTTGTTGATAAATTTAATAATAGGGCAAGTCAATATTCCTTCATTTATCTTAAAAAAAAAAAATGAAGGGCATTGTTTATGCAAAAATTAACATTCATATATCAATCAAATAAGAATAGTAGTTGTTCACTACCAAACAAGAAAAATAAAGCTGAAATCAATCGTTAATAATAAGATCGACTAGGCTAAGAAAGAGTCTAAGTCGATTAGGAAAGATAGAAGGCAATCAACCAATAAAAATAAAACTCATGATCAACTACGAGAGTTAGAAGTCATGTGATCAACTAGAAAAAATCAATTAATTATAGAAATACAAGTTAACATGAATGACTAGACAACCAAGTTTTATTCCGAATAAGAGCCTTTAGCAGAATATATTAATAAATATTAAAAATTAGTTGGGAAATATGAGATTATTTAGAAGGAGATGTGCTATTAAAAATGTCAATTCTATTAAAATTCATAATATAAACTTTTTTCTAGATATAAACAATATTAGAAGTTTATGTAAAACTCCAACTTTATAACAATATAAAAAGGATATACAATGGTTATCTCATATACAAAATTTTATTATCTGCTATTTATTTCTTTCCGTTATTGCTTTCCTTTACCCTTTTTCTCTGTACATTCTACTTCTTTGTTTGTTTGTATCTTCTTCTTTAATTCTTTGGCCTTGGCCATAATTGAGCTTGTCGAAGTTTACAAGTAGACTCCTGTAAATTCACGAAGCTACTTTTTGTCTTTGCTTGAAATCTTATTTTTAATTGTAGTTTCACCCCTTTAAAAGTAAAAAAAACAAAGAACAAATCATATATTGATAAAGAAATCATCAATCGATCAACAGCTTAATGTCTGCTCAATCATCATCAAAATTATTTGTGGTTTTGTGTTAGGTGGCTGCCATAGTTTTCAACTAGGTGGCGATAATTGATATTCTTGTCAAGTTCGTGCTGATGAGAAGGGGATTCTTTGATTTTATTTTAGTGAATCATATGATTTACACAATAATTTCTTATCAGTTTTTGTTTTTCTTAAATATAAATCTGATTAAGAGATTAAGATTTTCAATTTAATCTGATTAAAATGTTGGAATTTTTATGGAAGAGATTAAGATCATAGACAGTCAGACAGAACAAAAACCTATCCTAAGAAAAATCAAAGAATAAAAAAGGTGGATGGGACCCCGAATAGAATTAATAATTGAAGTTGAGCATAAACCTGTTTCTCGTATATTTGCTACAGTACTGATACATATACTTTTTCTTTAGCTGTGAGCATTCAACTGTGATTTTAAGTAAGAACCCTCCAAACTAAAAGAAGGGACAAGAACATTGACATTCATTGCATGTGGATGAACAACTTTGAACAATCATTTCCTTCCTCTAATTTCCCCTTATCTTTAGCCGTTCTTCCTTGATGATCCTGAAGGAATTATTTATCCCTTTGATTTGTTGTATTCTGAAGATAGTTCAGAACTGGCAAAATAAACAAATTTGATGTATATATTGCTAGAATTATTCAGACATTATAAAATGTAATATATGCAACTTAAATTTTGGCCCCATACAGAGGCAGAAGAAGAAAGGTTTTGACCTTTAATGGGGATGAGCAGGAGTTTATTGAT
>Ga0325405_1001646_pt1 | contig 22797 bp, 14 predicted proteins | sample PopdelMetagenome_21_FD_205663 | JGI IMG/M metagenome (GOLD analysis project Ga0325405, IMG submission 205663) | Populus deltoides microbial communities from Bellville, Georgia, United States - Xylem-Control-R2 | ecosystem: Host-associated > Plants > Phyllosphere > Stem > Wood/Secondary xylem...
TTTTTTTTTTTCTAAGTATTATTCTTTTATGTCGAAAAAGGTTTTAGCTGACCTGCGGGATAGCACAGGGTACAAATATAGTACAACACTAATTAAAATAGGATATGGATAATAATTAACCAAGCAAAGCAAAGACATTATTTAGGCAGGAGTTTGGTGGATTTGAGAAGAGAAAGATTCGAAAGAAATAATTAAGACTAATGAGTCAATGGGCTTACATCTCCAAATCCAAGCCCAACATGGAAAACTCACACAGAAAAAAAAGATGCTAAAAATTTATTGACTTTAGGCACCACGAAAGGAGTATCGATGAAGAACAAGAAAGGGCCATGAGATCCCTCACCTCAAAAACCAGAACCTTACACTCTCTCTTTCAGTCTCTCTGCACCTCCAAATCCCACAGTCATCGCCATCCTCTCTCTACTCTCACTCCACTAAACCAAATCCCACCATTACCAGGCCTTGTGAACGAGATATCTCGCATTCTCAGCGACCAAAGAAACCCCCACCATGACTTGGAGACCTCTCTAAACGCTTTCTCTTCAGAAATATCCACAAACTTGGTAGAACAAGTCTTAAAACGTTGCAAGAATCTTGGGTTCTCAGCCCACAGATTCTTTCTTTGGGCTAAAAGAATTCCGGGTTTTGAACATAGCAAAGAGAGCTATCACATTTTGGTGAATATATTAGGTACTAGCAGGCAGTTCGCAATATTATGGGATTTCTTGATTGAAATGAGAGAATCTCATGATTTCGAAATAAACCAAGAAATTATCTGGCTTGTTTTTAGATCTTATAGCAGAGCTAATTTGCCAAGTGATGCTATTCGTGCATTTGATAGAATGGCTGAGTTTGGTCTAAGGCCCAGTGTTGATGATCTTGATAAACTTTTATATGTATTATGCAAATGCAAGCATGTGAAATGTGCCCAGCAGTTTTTTGATAGAGTTAAGCATAAGTTCGAGGCTAAAGCAAAAACTTACAGCATTTTGGTGAGGGGGTGGGGTGACATTGGGGAAGCAGTAGAAGCGCGTAAGGTGTTTGATGAAATGCTTGGCCTTGGATGTGCCTTGGATGTGCTTGCATATAATAGCTTGTTAGAAGCTTTGTGCAAGGGAGGGAATGTTGATGAAGCGTATAAGATGTTTCGAGAAATTGGTTCACATGGAGTTGAGCCTGATGCATGTAGTTATGCCATATTCATTCGTGCATATTGCGAAGCAAACAATATTCATTCTGTTTTCAGTGTGCTCGATAGAATGAAGAGATACGATCTCGTACCAAATGTCTTCACCTATAATTGTATTATCAAGAAACTTTGCAAGAATGGAAAGGTGGAAGATGCTTATCAACTTCTGCATGAGATGATGGAGAGGGGAGTTAGCCCAGATGCATGGAGTTACAATACAATCTTAGCTTACCATTGTGAGCACTCAGAGGTTAATAGGGCAACCAAGTTGATATCTATAATGGTTAAAGATAATTGCTTGCCTGATCGGCATAGTTACAACATGTTGCTAAAATTGCTTGTAAGAGTAGGAAGATTTGATAGAGCAACTGAAATTTGGGAGAGCATGGGCGAGAGGGGATTTTATCCTTCAGTCTCAACTTATTCTGTCATGATCCATGGTTTGTGCAAGAAGAAGGGAAAACTAGAGGAGGCATGCAGATACTTTGAGACAATGATTGATGAAGGAATACCGCCATATGCTTCTACCATTGAGATGTTGAGAAACCGGCTAATAGGGTTTGGACTCCTGGATCACATTGAGATACTTGCATGTAAAATGGAGCGAGGCACTTCTTGTTCTATACAAGAGCTGGCAAAAGAAATGAGGGGCAATAAGGCTTCTGTGAGATCTAGGAATGAAGAAACGGAGCTTGAAAGTGAGTAAAACCTAGCTCCCTAATCACTGAGTTCCGAGATGTTAACTGGGCAAACTCACCATGCTATAAACTCTACATCGAATCTAGTGGGGGTGCAACTTAAACACGAAGACCGCGATTTGTTGTCATTAGATAAAAAAGTGAAATCTTAGATTGTCTTTGATGTGATATCCTTTATGCTTTTACATATTTTTGGATTGGCTGTGGCCTAATTGAAATAAAATTTCGGAGCTATAAACTCGTTACTTGCATATTGTGTTTTCACCAATCTGTCAAAAAGAGCTCCTCTATTATTAATTATTCAAACGAGCCTTTGTATTTTCTATCTCAGCTAATTGAGTGCATTTTGCCAAAATTAGAAATTTATGCAACAAAATAAGCAGTCTTCTTCTCTATTTGAATCATTATCGTTAACTTACCTTTTACTCTTGTTAAAATCATCACTCACTCTCACCATCCTCATGAACGAAGATGGTGGAGTGACTGGGAGTATAGTATTCAGTCACTCCACTCTCTTCCCCTGAGATCCTAGTTGTAGTTGAATTCTACTTTGAAAGCGAACAAGTCTCTCTCTACAGATTAGTAAAATAACAGTCAAAGTTCTTCAATCAAAGTATTCTATGCTCTCTTCTCTTACTGGAAGGGTAAAGCGAAGTTTGCTATTGCCATGTGAAAGGTTTTTCCTTTTGATTATGCATGTTGGAATCTCGATCGGCTCATGTTTGAGCATGATGAATCACTTGGTGTCGACTTGTTGCTGATAAAGTTTCCGGCCTCATATGAGAACGGAAAACTTGAGCATTTTCTACATCAGTGGAGGAAGAATTGCGAACCATATTCCCTGAAAAAAGATACAATCGAGAAACGACTAGCAAGTGGCTATATCTACAAATCTATTTGCGGATCTATATGATTTGATTGGAATGGGAAGTTCCAAAACATGAAACTTTATTCGGATAGGATTCATGTGTGAAGGTCTTTCCTTTTAACTCTTACATCCCTCTTTGCCAAATAGAGAAAGAAGCTTCTTGGAGGCCCTTAACCCTATCTTATCATTCACTCCCACCATCCTCACCCTCATTGAGCAGTATCTTTATTGATTTTCTGGTAAATTGTACTCAATTGATTGAAATTGAAAATACAGGAGTTCCATTGATCGAAATGATAACAGAGAGGGTTTTTTTTTTCCCTGATGAATTGGCAAACACACATGGTGTAAATAATGAATGAGCTTTATCAAAATCTCAGCCCATGTACAATTCAGTGTGTAACTTTGTTGGTCCGCAAAAACTCAGTCTACGAACACCATCTCTAGTCCTTGTGAACCATCAGAAATCCCACTGTCATCTTTGGCAGGCTCAATTTGAACACATATTTCTGCTCCTTCTCTCCCAATTTTTGGATCACAATTCCTGATAAACAAGTAACTGGAAATTGTGTCAAGAACTACTAGAAGGGAAAACAGATAAGAAATCAATAATCCCTCCAAGATCATAGGCATACTAAACCTTCCAAAGACAGGATCATAAGCTCTTACAACCCGGTATCGGAACAAGGCTTCAGTAGCAACAAGACCTAGATTTATGGGAAGAGCCAACAACAAAGCCATTGAATCTGTACCCTTTCTCAACAAGCAAGCCTTACAAAGAGACTTGTATATAGTGCAATTATCAATACCTGCTACAACCAAGGCTAAATTGCACGTGACCATGGTATTGGTTAAAACCACGTAGAAAACAATCCCCGCCGCTAGATCGAAGAAAGGACTGATGGATGGTATAATCAATAGGCCTTTAAAGAAACTAGAGGCTTCGAAAAGGAACGACAGGGTTGTTGTGGTAATGGTTACAGTAAGGATTATATTGCAAATGCAGGTTAAGACTAGAGGCTTGCAACAAAGTGACACAGGAGACGAACAAGATAGTGAAAAAACAGGTTTATGGTGATTTAGAGATTGAATGATGGATGCTTTTGCTAGGACAAGAGAGGATAGTGCAAGTGGAAGACTAAAAACAAGGACAAATATCATCTGAGGAAGATCTAAAACAAGAAGAGAAACTCTTCTGCCTTGAAAAATTGATCTGGTCAGTGAACAAGGTTGATAGAAGGATAGTGAGAGGAGAATTGAAGATGAGAATGGAAGCAATAGGATTGCTGGGATGCTGGTGAAGTAGTGGAAATCTTTCAGCAAGGTGTGGATTGATCTTCTAATGATTTTTGCTGCCTTCTCCATAACAAGAAGCAGAGGTTCTTTTTTCTTGTTTTTGAATTGTATAGATGAGGACGATTTATCACTTACCAAGTGAGTTATAGGATTCTACAAACAATAGATAGAAACTAATGATATTTTCACCTGATATTTTGAGATTTGCTTAAAGATTAACTTCATATTTTTCATCCCTATCCAACCACTAGAAACTAACATGTAACTACCAAAATCTTCCTTCGAAGAATTATGACCATAGGGAGGACTTGGTATTAAATTAGGCAACAAAGAATAGACTCTATAGGCCATTTGGTTTGGAATGAAGCGTTTCTCTCAATTTTGTTTTTTTTTTAATATTATCTTTATACTTTTGAATAACTTTTTTAAAATAAAAAATATTATTTTAATAAATTTCTAAAAATAAAAAATATTTTCAAAATAACTGTTACAACACCACCACGTACCCTTTTTTATAGCCTCAAATTTTAGATTGCTATTGGTATGACTTCTTATTTATAGCCTCAAATTAGATTGCTTTATCAAATCCCACCAAAGCGTAACAACTTCTTACTTGAACGAAATTTGTGATTAAAGCATAGTGGAATTCATTGCTATGAGATTGTATCAATTTGGTCTTAAAAGATTGATGGACTGCAAATAAGGGTGATGAGTTCAAATGATTTTGCTTTTAAAATATCTACAAATAAAGTTTTCAAGATTAGCAATTTTTACAATGATTAATTTCTTTTTATTGCAATTTTATGATGAATAAGTTGTTTTTTTCGATTTTCTTTTGAGTGGAAATAGCTATTTTCTCAAGGTGGGGAGGGTAACATTAAAGGGCTAACAGCCAAAATTAAGGATCAAATGTGACTTCACTATCGCCTTCTCAAGTGGACTAATCAAATTTAGATAAGTGCTTGATGATATTCTCAAGTTGACTAATCTAGTGCTTTGTCCAATGTCATTGGCAGGACTGGAATCAAAATTTGGCATGAAAACGAAAACAAAATCTCAGGATAATTTATAAAACAAAAAAGTTAAAATGATTATAAATTATTAAAACCTAGAACTAGAAAAATAAAAGAAGAAGAAAAGAACACAGATGCATAGTGAAAAAGAAGATTCAATTTCCATTACCATGGCTATGTACTAAGTTTGATGCTGGAATCAAACCAGCCGAGATGGACGCAAAGCTTCCAATCCAATGACAGCTTATCATCGGACACCGACGGAGGATTCCACTTGTAAGAGAAAAAAAGAAAGAAAGAAGAGAGTAATATTAATATACCAGGAGCTGTGCTCTTTCTTCTCACATGAAGATCCCTAATAAAACACCATGTTTATATGACTAAAACCTTCAAGATCTCTATTAGTTATAAAGAACTAACAATGATCACTGCTACTAAGGACAGGAAACGGTGTATTATCAAACCACATCTCCATTAATCATCGTCAAGAAGGGTACCGGGGACTCAAATTCACTCCATCCAATCATCAATCTTCAACCTTCAGAAGATCCATCCTCAGCTCATTGATTTTTACATGGCATCCATTGATTTTTTCTTCTGCCAAAATAGTAGAAATACATCGAGTATCCCTAATATCGAAAGAAGGAAAAACAAAGCTGTCATCTAAAATAATTATGATAGTGAGTGCCTTGAATTACCAGTGATTCCCTTGAATAGTACAAAAAGCAAGGTAAACTCAGCACTGTTGTTGCAAACCAATAAGTGACTGCATCAATGGAGAGATCACCCTCAAACCTAACACAAAGAACCAACTTTAGAACTATTCTATTGTCCAGTCAGCAAAGATATTACTTGGAGAACATATAACACCTTAAAAGAGATTCTGATACTGTCATTATCAAATGAAGTTTAGTGTCTTAATGATTCTGAAATTGACTCCAAAATTTAAAATTTCTCTCTCCCTTACCGAACCATCTCTTTTAATTTCTTTTTCTCTCCTTGCAGTTTTATCTATTTTTTATACATTTTCTCACTTCCTATTTCAATCTCTAATTTTCAACTTACCTAACAAGACAATCTGACGTTTTACACCCGATGGAAAAGCAACAAGTGAAGGAAGTCCTGTAAGCATTTCAATCAGGTTAAAAGCAAGAAACATGCTATACTGAAGCTAAAGTTAATAAAATCAAGCAATTTGAGAGGCACACATCAAATCAAGAATAATATATTGCCAAAATAAAATACTCTCATAAATGCAAATAATAAAGGTGTATTGGCAGGAAGGATCAAGCGAGTTCAGATATGCAAGAATAAAAAACTTCTTGCATCAAATATTTAATTTAATGCAATTAAATGTTCAGCTGGTTCTTTATTGACCAATTCTACTTTGCCACTTGGAAAAAGGAGAGGAGAAAGGGAAACTATTATACCATTGACACAAAGATTGTAATGTCTATAACATGGTGAAGGAATGAACCCAAGGTTCAAGTTTTCAACCATCACCAGAAAGCCAATTATTTGCATCTTAGGAGCTACAAGCAATCTAAGTACTGTTTCCTCCATCCCACAATGGGCATCCTCCTTTGCCTTTTGTTCTACCCAAAAGTAGTAGCATCTAGTAATGGAAGATCAATGCCTGAAAAGCTTTCCCCAGTGTATTGCAAGTTAATCTTGTCGATAATATGCTACAGCCAAGAACATCTAGTCACTTATGAAACAACTCATGATCTGGTTAAGAGAATAGGGTTGGAGGAATCCCGGGAAAAAAAACAGGACATGGTAATCAATGGTCCAAGAGCAATTACTCACAGATTGCTCATCAATGCCAAATATGTCATAGTCCCTTTTCCATGAAGGATTCGTCAGCAGCTCATAAGCATATTAGATCTGAAAGAACCACACATTAGAAAACCATTCACCAAAGAAGAGAACAATAACCCATCACCTACTAATAATCAAGTTGCAGAATCATCATATCGGACAAGAAGAGAATAAAATTGCTAGAGTTGTAGTAACCTGTCTGAACATTTGTCATCTAAAAAGGCATTATATCATTATTATTGGTCTATGGCCAACTACTGGACAAATCTTTGCACAAACTGATTTTCAGTAGGCATATTGCTTCTTATAACTTGCATGTAAAAAGCACTCTTTCCATTTTATTAATTATATGGATTAAATCTGAAGCAGTGCACTGAAAATTGATTGAGGGCGAGGGCTCCAAAATTTCTGTAAACTGTATCTCAAAACTTGCAACCACAATTTCTATAATTTTTGTTCCATATGTCCACTCTTCCTCACATTTACAAATAGTTCTTTGCTACTTCAAAGAATAATCACAGGGAACCAGCTTTTCAAGGATAGCATTGCTAACACCTCGACTCAACTTTCGCCTCTAGATACCATCTAACACACTTGGCTAGTAGAGTAGCTGCATGCAAAGAAAGTTTTTTTCCTACCCAAAAGGTAAGGTTACGCAAAGTGCTACTTTAATCGCTTTCATACTGAATGTAAGCAGAATTTGATCCCAATACTCTAATAACAACGACTTTCCCGAGCTGGCCAGCACTGCCACGCAGCACAGGCTCGTCACATTAAACCATTCCTCTAAGTACAAACCGCACAACTCCATCCGACTACTGCAGCTATTAATGAATTCTTAAATCATCTCAGAAACGCCCTCGTGTTCAACAAACAAAGGAAACACACACATTAGAAAATTACCAAGATACAGCCATTGAAAACACACTTTCAGTAACCAATTAACACTTGAAAAAAAAAAAGAAATTAACTTACCTTTATAAAACCATTAGTAGTAGGGATTTCCATGCCTGAATTACGATGGATGCCAATTAAATAAAAAATTAGAAAACTAAGGCATATAAATAAATTTTAAAAAAAAGAATGAAAAAGAATTACTACCGCTTAGAAGACAGCTTCCCGTATGCTTCTTTCAATTCTTCAACAGAGCTATACCGCTTTTTCCCCAAAACTACGTCGTTAACGAAACAAACAAACAAACGAACAATCACAATTGCAATTCACAGAATGCGAATCCAAAATTCAAATAGCTTTACGGGGAAATAAGTAATTGTTACCGTTGTAATGAGAGGGAGGGAAAGAGCGAGGAAGGAAAACGAGCTGGTAGAAGACAGGGAGTGGAAATAGAAAGAGAGGAACGCCGTAGGCATTGGCCGTCGATGCCATCGCCGATTTCTGATCTCAAGTGCAAACAGTGAAGAAGAGGGGGTATCAAGACGACGTCGTTCTGATCTTAAAACTTGAACAGCTCTTTTGGTTTTTCAAACCGGACGGTTCATTTCTGTTCTGTTCTACGGTTCTGGAGAAACCCGGCCCAAGTTCAAATGTAGAAACAGTCTTTTCATTTCTTTATTGTTAATTTTAAACTTGGGATGAGTATTTTTTTTAAAGGATTTTTTATTTTAAAATATATTGAAAGAATATTTTTTTAATTTTTTAAAGTTTATTATTGACATATATCTAAAATTATAGAAAAATAATTTGAAATAAAAAAATAAAATAGTTTTAAAATAAAAAAATAAATAGACTTTTATCGGTTCAAAAATAATATTTTAAAAAAAACTAAAATAACATAATTTTTTTTTAAAAAATAATTCGATACTTATTTAATTGAAACTAAAATTGGCTTAAACCTTCGAGAACCGGGCCTTTTGGTATATACTAATTTTTGATAAGGTATGGTGGGCCTGTGATTTTTTTTAGAAAAATTAATTTTAGGCAAAGAAGCCCAAACATACAAAGCCGTAGCAGCCAGCCCATGATGATGCCACAGACCGAAGACAATTGCATGTCGTTTTGGGTCAAATTATCACACGCTGTCTGCTGTCTTGTGCCTTTCTCGTCCACCAACTGAAAAAGACACGACATGAACTCCCCTCGTTACATTCATAATTATTGCTGGACTATAAAAAAGGAGAAAAAGGCAACGCATTATTAAGAAAAAGATGAAGAAAAGGCTTACGATGATCAAGAAATCATTATTCATAATTGTTCAATGCATATAATCTGACATAAAAGGGTATCTCCTACAGCAAACAGGATCTAGCTCATGATTTTTTCTCTTCCTTTCCTGTTGGTTGGAAGGTGGGAGGTATCATGGCTTGCAACTGCTTTCTGTGCTTTCAAGCTCCTTTCTGGGGATTCAACCATGTGGTTAAGTCAATTTTAAATAATTCAAAAGATTCTTAGTTTCTAATCCTAAACTAGGGCTGAACTTCCCCTCAATATATTTATCCATGATGTTTTTCCAAGTCACCATTAATGGTCTTAGCTTGCCCATTTCAAGACATGGGACCGTACCTTGCAAACGATGGCTGCATAATAATCAATATGTGTATCCCTTAATCCATTTATTGAGCCCAAAACATGATCAACTCGTCTTAATCCAATGAACCTTACAGTGTGGAGACATCAGAGGACATGCATAATCTTTGAAAAAACCAAGACAAAGATACGATCATGGTTGCAGATTATGGGGTTAAGCAGAGAAGCTCATTAATTACATAAAGATGCAGCTCCTAATTCGAGTTCATCTAGCCTGAAACATGACCAAAACCAACTAATTTCAGTGAACCCTACAATATATTTGGAGATGTCCGGATCGTAATCCTTGAATTAACCAAGACAAAGATACGATAATTAAGTTGTTTGCTTGAGTAAATGTAAAACAAGAGGTACTTGACAAGAAGCTTCCTCTTGAAACTCAAAAGGGCACGAAACAAAAATCAAGGTTGTCTACTGAGTAAAAGGCAAGGACCGTGTTTCTCACGAGACTATCACACATGTAAGCATGTCTTCAATGTACAATACAAGTTTGTAATTTTTTACAATAGTATGCAGAAACAAAGCTATAGTAAGCAACGTTTGGGACAAAAACCAGGTCCATTGTTTTGATAATGGTGTTAGAATTCAAGATTAGTTTAGCAGAGGATTGTCTCCTTGTTATCTAACCTCCCTCATTTCAGCATGGCAATCTTGTTCATAATGGCCCCAAAGACCCTCCCCAACATGACTGATAACTCAGATTTAAAGCAAGTCTTATCTTCGATGGGCCAAGAACATACCATTGGATAAGGCTATGATATTTTATTAGGTTTGGCCGACTGTGATATTCCTGTTAATTGGCCATTGTATGATTGTGTTCTTTGGTGGGTCGTGACAACATATAAATTATCTAGCATAGTAAATATCTTGATCCAGGGCGACTGAAAGAGAATCTTGAATGGATTCGAATTTAGAAGTTCTTTAATATCGAACTTGCATTAAGACAAACTAGGTGGACTTATGGGATAGAAAATCATAGTCTTTGAGCATGGTTCAAAATCTAGTGGTCCTCCTAATCTAATATTGGATGATTAGAAAGGGCTTGGTAGCAGTCAATTGGGTTGGCCTGGCGACAAGGCATCTGGCTCGACTCTTTATTCTTCCCAGTTAAGCTAGGAGTTGACAGTAATTGAGTGTAGATTCCTCAAGTATGGAATGATAGAGACCAACGATACGGAAGGAGCAGGAGACAAAACATCTGGGATTATGCTTTGTTTTGTTACTGAATAGATTTAATCAGGAGTTAATTTCTGTGCTGGGTTTTAAGAAGTCAGATTCTAAGGCAATTTCTTGGGTTTTGAGCATTCTTGACATAGCCAGATTGCAAATCCAAGATTGTCCCCTTGTTTCTTCTTTGTTAATTAACTTAACTCCACTTAGAAGTGGGAACATCCACTAAAACTGGAACTATGTAGAGTTAGAACTCTTAACTTGTTAATAATGTATTAATTTTCAAATTACCAAAAATCTAATGATACATGTTGATGTTGTGGAAATAATGATTTATTATTTGCTATATATACTTGAAATAGTTTTTTAGGTGGGAGCTATGGTGGCAGGGAGGTGAGTAACTAATAATAGTAGAGTGAAAGGAACAATTTCGCTGACAAATTCACTCATCTTGATAAGCTATGGGCAGGGAACAAAACGTTCTTGGTTTTTGTGCTAAATGCTACGTGCGGTGCCGGAGAGATGGTGATGAACAGTAATATTATAAGGCACTAGGTCATATGCAATATGCAGTCAGAAGACATGACAAGGGAAAACATCATAGTTTCTTCACCGAATTGTAAAAATGGAAACACCCACGGAAGGCAGCAATATCCCAAATATCCAAGTACAAGACTTGGGGTTCAATTTTTGCTTCTTTTTTTTTTTAATCAAGAAGGTATCAAAATTGCCGACCAATTGTCTAGGTGGTTGATAACCCACATAAATGTTGGTACAGAGAACGATGTGGCAGAAAGATAGAGGAATCAAAGTTTGGTCGTGTGTGGGGGCCTAGGTGCATGTTCTCTGGAGCTTTGGACCACACTTCACACTCTTTTAAGGAGCTGCCTTGGCTCTTCTTCGCCATCCATCACTCACTCACTACAAGCATTGCTACTTCTAGTTCTCAAGTGCATTCTTCTTCTCTCTGAAAAGGCAAAGAAATTAAGTGCAAGTACTTCTCAAAAAACGAAAACCATGAAGATGATGAGCCAAGCAACCATGGAAGAGTCCAAGAAAAAGATGTCATGCAGAAGGCTTGGAGGGTACCTTAGACAACAGAAAGGCAGGCTCTACATTATCAGGAGATGTGTAGTCATGCTCCTCTGCTGGCATGACTAGGCCAAAGTTTAATTATGGATCTTGGCACCATCTCCGTGAAGTTGAAGATCAGCAATCAAGCAAATCATCCATCATTGCTAGCTGTGAACTTGGAGCCAAGCTCTCTAGTCTTCTACTCTCTCTTTTTTTTGTTCGACATGTAAATAGAAACGAGAAAAGGCTGCCTATATTAGTTGATTAATTCTAAAACATATGCCACTTGAGCTTGTAGTACTGTACAAGGAAATGTTTCAAACCAAATGACTTGATCTCAACTCTCTAGGAAAACAAGTTTTGCAGCTTCTATACAAGTTGTCTCTTTTGTCACGAGTTCTCATCTAACTATAATGTAGAACATCGACCTCTTACTCCATAATTTATCTCTAAAGCACTTGATGATTATTAGATTTTCTTATATCATTGATGAGATAGCCTAGCATGTCTTATTTTGTGACTCATACTGACCTAAGCGATCAGCTAAATTAATAATGGATTTGTGCTAACATGCACGTTAATTACTTTTAAATTAGCATGGCAATTTGAGGTAAAGAAGACTGAAGAAACTGTAATAAGACGAAGATATTCCCCGAAGAAAGTAACATTTGAAAAACTCCACACTGGCGATGATTTTCAGTGTCTTTTATGAAGGATCCATTTGTAGTCTTGTCAACTCAGAGCAATGAAAACAACTTCAAAGCATTGGTTGTCTCGTGTGGGTTGTACCAATTGATAATACCATTTTATTCATTTGAACGATATAATATATTAACCACAAAAAAAAAATAAAAAAATTCAGTACTGTTTATCTAAATACAAATTATGGTGAATTGGATTAGTATAAAAACAGAATTATCCTTATCAAAAAAACTTGTTAAGTATGCAGTTGGAAGTAATATTGTCTTTTTTATGAGATACATTTAGTATTAAAAGAATAATTGGGAAAAAAAATGATCCGTTTGAGTTTTTTGGGTTAATATAGATATTGATTTGCCTTTCAAAACACAAAATTTTAATCTTTGTGTTGGGGATTTCTTTTGTTTTTTCAAAATAAATAAACAGTAAAGACACAACTATACTCCTAGGAGGAAATATACATTTGTTGAGGGGCTTCTCTATCTTTTTTATTAAAACAGTTCAAATATGAAATTACCATTGGATTTCAACAAAAAAAATAAGGCTACATGTAGGGGTGTTTTCGTGGTTTCCATATGGCTTTACTTTAAATATCATGTGGGGTTAGGGGTAATTAGTTATTTATATGTATATAAATTATTATTTATATTTAGAAATGGTTGACGCGTGCTGAGCACGCACCAGCGGGTAGGCGCCGCCCAAGCCTTTTAGGTGGCGCGTGCGGCTCCAAAATAGAACCAAGCGCCACCTTTCAGAGCGGTGTTCAATGCGCCTCGCCACCCCAGGCACAGTGGCGAGGTGCGTGTGCCGAGGCGACCCATGAAGGAGCTCCGACCAGGGTTTTTTCCCTCCTTATCTCCTCCTAGAAAATTGTGCTGCCCATTGCAAAAAAACAAGAAGGTCTGGATATTTGTCTACTAGGTTAAATTTGGTCATCATTATTTTGAATGTAGTGTATTTGGCCTTCATTTGTTTGTTGAGTTAGTTTTTTTTTAATTTCATCCCTTCACAATTGATTTTTATATCAAATTTGATCCTTATTTTTTTAATTATAGTGTATCTGGTCTTGAATCATTTATCAAGTTTTTCTTTCATCCCTTTGCACTTGGTTTCTATATTAGATTTGGTCCTCATTCTTTTAATTGTGATGTATTTGGTCTTGAATCCTTTATTGAATTGATTTTCTTTGAATTTCATTCCTTGACATTTTATTTTTATATCAAATATGATCCTCATTTTTTTTATTGTTATTTTTAGTTCTTATCCTTTTCTACATTGAAATTGTTTTTCAATTTCATCCCTTATGATTTAGTTTTATTTTATTTTTGTATCAAATTTAGTTTTTTTTCTTTTTAAATCTATATTTTTTGAATTGTTTTTTTTATTATTGTTTTTCAAGTTCATCTCTAATTATTTTAGTTGATTATAAGTTTTACATTGTTATTTTTTCAGGTTTGATTTTTATGTTGTGATCCGGTCTCATGATCTATATTACTAAATTCTAAAGGTTGGATCGAGTTGGTTTGAGTCATTTTTCAGTATTTTAAAAAAATTTCATCCATCATTATTAAGTTTGTTGGAAATTGATATTCTTTGTTTTTTTGTTTTTTGGATTCATTTGTTAATTTGAATTTTCTTTTTTCAATTTTGGCCTTCAATTCAAGATTTTTGTTTATCCTCTTAATTTTATTTTATTTTTGCAAATGAGATCCTTATTCTTTCGGTTGCTATTTCTTTATCCTTCATTTTTTTTATTTCATTATTCGACATTTCAATTATTGGGATTTGGTCTCTTAGGTTTTTCCCATTGTTTATAAGCCCTGCCTAGGAGTCAATTGGAGACAATGATGGGGTCACGGGTCGAGCAGGTTGACTCAAGTTAACCTAAGCCAACCAAACCCTTTTTTAAAAAAAAAATATATAAAAATGATACCATTTTGAAAAAAAAGAAAGGAAAATAGTCAATGGGTTTTTACCTTACTTTGACTAGATTTTTCTCGGGCTAATCAAAACATGGGTCAACCCGAGTTGTTGATAGTCTTACACTTCATCAATTCTCCCCCAATTTCTTTTGAAGCTCGACCTGGTTATGGTCGAACCGTTGGGTCGAGCCAAGTTTTAAAATAGTTGTTTATCAGATGTGATGCTTCTTTTTTAGTTAGTGCCTAGGGTAATGGTTTTGAAAAGTTTACATAGGTTGATAACATTTTCTTTCCCGATTACATCCTTTGAAGTTATTCATTAAAAAAAAAAAGAGGATCTCTATTTATCCATGTGGCCTAGGTTTCTTGAATTTTAAGAAAATACATTTTGGTATTTAACTTCATTATCTGAGTGGCCAAGTAACGTGGGTCTGGCATGTTTGCCAGACCCAAGGCGCCTAAACTTGACGCTAGCCAAGTCCAAAGTGCGTGGACTTCGTGGTCAGCCAAGTTTAAAGTAAAGTGGGTCATGTATGTTTGCCAGACCCAATGCGACTGGACTTTGCACCAGCTAAGTCTAGAATGTGTAGACCTGGAGGTTACTTAGCGTCATCTAAATCCTTGTTTGTCAGACCCACATTACTTGAGTTAGCCAAGTCCAAAGTAACATGAGTTTGACATGTTTGCTAGGCCCAAGTAACGTGGGCCTGTCATATTTTCCAGACCCAAATAAATATAGGTCATGCATGTTTGCTAGACTCAAGGCACTTAGACTTGGTTGGCGCTAAGTCTAGAATGTGTGGATATGGCAGTTAGCAAAATCCAAAGTAAAGTTGGTCTGATATGTTTGTCAGACTCAACTAACATGAGTCAGGCATGTTTATTAAACCCAAGACGTCAGCCAAGTCCAAAGTGCGTGAACTTGGTGGTCAGCCAGGTCTACTTATCTGGCATGTTTGTCAGACTCAAGTAAATGTGGGTCATGCATGTTTTCCAGACCCAAGTAACCTGAGTCTAACATGTTTACCAGACCCAAGATGTCTGGACTTGGCGCCAGCCACGTCTAAAGTGCGTGGATTTAGTAGGTAACCAAGTCCAAAGTAATGTGGGTCTAGCATGTTTGCTAGATCCAAGTAAACATGGGTCAGATACATTTGCCAGACCTAGACGTCTGGACTTGGCTGACACCAAGTCCAAAGTAACATGAGTCTGTTATGTTTTCCAGACCTAGGACGCCTAAACTTGGCACCAGCCATGTCCAAAGTATGTGGACCTAGTGGTCAGCCAAGTCTAATGTAACATGGGTTTGACATGTTTATTTGACCCAAGGCGCTAGCCAAGTCCAAAATGAGTGGACTTGACGGTCAGCTATGTCCAAAGTAATGTGGGTCTAACATGTTTACCAGACCTAAAGCACCTGTACTTGGCGCTAGCCAAGTCCACAACATAGACTTGGCAATCAGCCAAGTCCAAAGTAACACGGGTCAGACATATTTGTCAGGCCCAAGTAAATGTGTGTCAGACACGTTTGCCAGACCCAAGATGCCTGGACTTGGATGGCACCAAGTTTATAATGTGTGGACATGACAGTCAACCAAGTCCAAAGTAAAGTGGGACTGACATTTTTGCCAGAACCAAATAAACAAGGGTCAAACATATTTGTCAATCCCAAGTAAATATGGGTAAGACATGTTTACCAGACTCAAGTAACGTGAGTCTGACATGTTTGTCAGACCTAAGGTGTTAGCTAAGTCCAAAGTGCATAGACTTGACAGTCAACTAGGTCCAAAGTAAAGTGAGTTGGGCATGTTTGCTAGACCTAAGTAACGTGGGTCTGGTATGTTTTTCAGACCCAAGTTGCCTGGACTTGGTGTCTGCTAAGTCTAAAATGTGTGGACCTGAAGGTTATTTGGTGTTAGCTAAGTCCATGTTTGCTAGACCCACGTTACTTAATTTTGGTATATTTATCGGACCCAAGTAAATATAGGTTACGCATGTTTGTCAAACTCAAGTAACGTGGGTCTTATATGTTTGTCAAACCCAAGGCGTCAGCCAAGTCCAAAGTGCGTGGACTTAGCGATCAGTTAGGTCCAAAGTAAATGAGTCTGACATGTATGTCAAACCCAAGTAACGTGGGTTTAACATGTTTACCATACCCAAGGCGTCTGGACTTGGTGTCGACCCCGTCCAAAGTGCGTGGACTTAGCAAGTAGTCAAGTCCAAAGTAACGTGGGTGTGACATATTTGCGAGACCCAAGTTAACGTGGATCAGACATATTTATCAGATTCAAGTGCCTAGCTTACCAGACCTGTAAGCTCCTGACCCGGTTCTTTGATATATATATATATATATATATATATATATATATATATAAGGGAGAAAAAAAAGAAAGCATAGATGATGTGAATTTCTTTTACCATATGTTTTTATTACTTAATTGACAAGCACTTCTTTTGTTTACCTTGTCATTAAATGTTTTATAAGAGATAGTGTCAATGGATTACTAAAATTTAAGTATCGTTGATCAATTCGCTCAAACTTTACAATTATACTAGGCTTTTTACAATTGATCTTGGACTTGAATTCCTAGAAAATGAGTCTTTTATGCTGGTAGGGGATACTTCAATATTTAAATTAGAAAAAACAAAGATTAAGTATAAATATCTTAAATAAAAAGTATGGTTGTGTAAATGTATTATTAGGTTTCCAATTGTGTCTTGTGCATATCATTCTTCATATTTATAGACTTTTTGATCATGCATAGATAGAAAAAGATGGGGTGGCTAACCTATAGTGAGCATAGGGTGACAAACTTGTATGACTAGAGGAGGATAAGGTTGCAAACCTTCTTTAGTGATGTTAACATGAGTTGTAAAATTATCATATTTAGGAGATTCTAATTGTATTAATTCCTAATTAGTAGCCTAAAAAATCTCACATACTAAATGCTGAGATATGTTTTCTATTGTATACAATCATGCAATGTACTAATGGAAAGACTAAGCCTTTAAGCCTCATTGATTTGTTCTAACATGGAATTAAAGCAAAGATCCTATTATAAACTCTAGAAATAACCTAGAACCTTCTGTAATGGAGGTCACAGACACACTAGAAACCCTAGACAATATCATCTAAAAACTAGACCAAATCCTTCCCTAAATACAAACTCAAACATAAGACTACTCTATTGCCTAAATTGGTATCAAACTAAATGATACCAACTATGCTTTATGGTCCTAAATTGTGGAGATGTACATCTCTAAGAAAGACAAATTAGGTTATATCAATGGAAATTTACCCTAACCAGCACTTACAAACCTAACTTTTAGACGATGAAGAACCAAAAACTCCATTGTTAAGAATTGGTTTATCAATTCTATGGAACCCCATCTGATCAATAATTTTATTAGATTTCCCACTGCCAAATCAGTATGGGACTCTATTGCCACTACTTATTTTGATGGTTTAGACACATCTAAAGTCTACAAATTGAAGAGAAAAATGATATAAATGAAACAAAATAAAGGAACACTTCAAGGGCTGTAAAGAAAAATTGATTTTCACAGGCCTAATCCTATGGTGTGTGAACATGACATACAAAAATTCAACACTATTCAACAAGAAGATAGGGTGTAAAGCTTCTTAGATGGGTTGGATGACCAGCTGCATAGTGTAAGAATAGACGTCCTCCAACAATAACCATTACCCATGGTGGAGCAAGTGTGTGCTCTGGTCAGAAAGGAAGATTCCAGGCAATCTATTATGTTGAGATATGTTGGAATGGGACTAGTGGCATAAAGAGGGGGGGTGTTGCTGGTCTGATATGCCTGGAAAATTTTAGGAGGGTGGGATTAATATAAGAAAGGAATGATGAGCTTATGGGAGACAACTTAAGGGGAGAAAGTGTGGGTAAGCTAAAAATTAAACATGTCAGTAGGCTCAGTTCTCCAAGTTAGGTAGATACTAATAAAATTGGGTTGTGCCCAGACAGACTGGCACATGAAGATAGGTTGCCAATAAATAGACAAGACCTTTCTGGCCTGAATAAAAAAAATTCACAGACCAACAACCAATCCAAAGCCTGAATCGAGTGCGTCCACTATGACAATTCTAAATATACATATGACACATGTTTTAAATTACATGGACAAACTTTAATAACTTCCTAATAAAATGCAATAAATAATTTCATGTTATTCGTCAATATTACAAATCACAAATGCGACATCTCGACCTTCTCATAAAAACAAGCTAACCTAATATTAATAAAACATTAATGTTAAATTAAAATATAAATAAATAAAATGCATCATTTAACATATATTAATTCTAAAAATATTTGATTACTTGCGGTATTTGAATCTATATAGCATGTTGTTCATATTGCATGTATATAGATAGGGGAACCTACTCGGGATCTAGTGTAATGACATGATGTGTAATACCCATGTACCAAATCATACACTCCTCCTCTATAATCACATGATACATCTTTGTAAATATCTCATTTTTTTATACATCTTGCTATGATACATAAGCTTCATGGCGGTTTAACAAGTCATAATCATCATTTTTACCCTGATGATTTATAACATACAATGCATTACTCGTGTCGTTGTCAAATGAAATATGTTATTTTTAGATGCACTATCGCATTACCTGATCTGGGCAATGTAGCTCAACCATCTTAAAAATATCAATGAGATAATTGATGTTCATATGTTCATCCCGCTAGTGCAAATTGCTAGGGCAACTGTCAATCTTTCATCCTCATAAAGTGTTCACATGATCTATAAAAGATAAATATCTTACATATTAAACATCAATAATTTGGTGAAGTTAAGTTTCTTCTTTAACAAATGGTTCAAAAAATAACTCGATAGGCTGCTACCTATCTAGCTCCTTCCGATAAAATGATAATACATGTGCTGGATTATTATTAAATACTCTACTAGCATACCATCTAACATTACAAATATATCAATTTAATTGCATTTTTAAAGCTATAATTAGATAATATAAATGCAATAATTGTAAAAAAAATATTGCAATACCTGTATCTTAGTGAGAGATAAAGTGTAACATCTATAGTCTGGGCAATCATAAGTGGCAATCTAGACATTTAGGGTCGACCCACATGAAGATGCTTCCAGGACCATAACTGTTATTAAATAAAAAACACGTTGTTTATCTCATGTTAACAACAAACATTTAAAATGTAAATAGTTACTTTAAATTTTTTGATTCATACTTGTTAAAGTAGTAAACATTCCCCAACCTGTTTGGCCCCTTTCATATATGCAAGACATAGATGTTTTGTACAGGCATGCTAAGATCATTCAGAAGCGTTAGATAAATTAAAAGAACATATCTCCCCATGAGATATGTGAATAATACACTGCCAAATAAATGTAGTATATATGCTCTAGCATACCTACATAACTCAGTAACATTATTATACTAATTCATATATACGTAACAAATAATCAACATATTCAAATTATAATTTAATGGATACATCCGCAAGACCTTGTCGTTAGCATCATCTAGTGGTGTGGTAAATATATTCTCAATCCATTTAAGACGTATGCTACCCCTCTTCAATTCAAAAGGAGGGGGTGCCAATCTAAATACATGATCACATAACGTAATTTGATTACACACGCTAGTAAATGTGACTACCTGTCCATCAATAAAAAGTCCAAGCAAAAGTTCAATATCTTGTAGTGTCGGTGTCATCTCTCATGGCTAAGATGGAATGTGTGTGTCTCACATCTCCATCATATAATTAGTGCATAAATCAAGTCGTAGTCAAGTTTGATGTGCTCTAAACAACTGATGTATAAAAAACTAGCCTGGAACACATATAGTTGAACCTGCTCATATAGTGTCATCTGTTTATGTGTCCAATAATAAATCATAACCTTGTCTTGCATAACAATCTGAAATATAATTACATAAATATATAATATCTTTAATGTTAAGTAATGAAAATATTTGAAATTAAATATACTTACAATCCCGGTAAAAACATCCTTCGATCGATGTTTATCCTACAATTGCATGGTAGAAGTATTAGCGGGCATGGTAGGCATGTATTGTGACTTAAACTCTCAATGAAAATAGTCACGCTCTCTAAGAATGTCAGCATCATAATGTGGCTGCCGAACATGAGAAGAAGATCTGTCACCTGGTGTGCGTGACATCCTATGTAAGAGTACTTATGTTTAATGTGAAATTAGATAAGTTTAATATGCTTTTAAAAAATATCATAATATATTTTAATAAATATTTATTTTGTCATACATACGTTGCCGAATATGACATGTTTTTCTATTATGGTCTGATTCATTGCATATGCCATATATATAATGTGCATAACCCTCTCTTGCATCCATTTTATTATGAAAATGAGTAGACATTCATCGATTACACTCGAGTTTCCATCTAGATGAGTCTACTTTAACTCGAGGTCTAGTGTAATCACGCCATTCTAACTCATCTAGTAATAGAGAAAATGACATGCTATATGTTGATCTACTGCTCTGATCCATGTAATGATCATCAACAAACTATATAAAGTCTAAGTGATTCTCAGCACAATATGTAAGAACATGTGAGCATGAATGTTGGAATGTTTGTCATTTACCATATGTGCATGTTCTATCATTCGATTTGACTGCCCATTTGACTTTTTCTACAACACTCGGTTTAATAAGGGTGTTGAATTAGAAAACCTTTCTAAACATGATTAAATGATCCTGAAAGATTAGTTGTCATATTATTATACTGGTGACCACCATCATAACATAATGCCTATTTTTCATTTAGTTCTCGTTTAAGTCATTCTTAATATGTTAGGTCTAACTTACACATTCTTTCATACCACAAATTAAATTTGCGTTTTGAAGGTTCATAACACTTTTTAATCAAATCGTTTTTTTATAGATGGGTCTTTGAATTTATAATTGAAGTTTTTTAAAAAATATAAAGCACAATACCAATGGTGTCCTATAGTTCATGCTAAATTTTTGTTACTCTATTCTTTATGCTTGCATGTTTATCTAATATTATACATATACTTGTTCTATCATCGGTAACATATTTCTGTAAGCAAAGCAAAAACCATCTCCATTTAAAACTATTTTTTTCATCAACCATTGTAAAAAACAATGAGAATATCCTATTATTTGCATCAAAAGCAATTGTAATCAATAACTTTTCATCATATCGTCCATACAAATGTGTGCCATCAATATTAATCACTAATCTACAGTATTTGAAACCTTCAATATAAGCTTCAAATGACAAAAAAAAAAACCTCTCCAAAAAACTATTGTACTATCATTAAAATTTCTTTTGTGCGTCTAATCAATAATTGTTCCATGATTTTATTATTTTATTACCAACAATAGCCTTGATAATTTTTCATAAAACTCATTATATGAACCAAATAGATGCTCAAGCATCTTCCATTTTGTAACTTATGCTTTGTCATATTATATTTTATACTTGTAATGCAATTTTATCTCATTATATATGCTTGCAACCATCATTAAAAGATTATTCATCACAAGGGTTGATATAACATTAAAAACAAAATTTACATCGAGCTAATGGTTGTTTTTTTAGAAAAAGGTCAAGGTACATGTGTGTTATCTTTTTAAATTTGTTATTCAAATGAATTCGACCTTTTATAATATTCTTCGTGTAAATATTATTTACATTTAGGTGCTTGCACATATTATAATTGAACAAATATCAAGTTCGATCATTGGACTCAGTATTCAACTGAATGCGCAATGTGCCACCGTTTAACTGCATTAACCAATTTATTTTTACCGTTGAATATTTGTTCAACCTCTAAATTAGAACCTTCTAACAAATGTTTATGGCCATCATGAGAAATAATAAAAGTAGATCTAGAAACATTTCTAAATTCAGTAGCATGAGATATTATTTAATTATCAATATTTACTGTCATATTCGGGTCTAACGTCCCATCATTTTCATCGTTATTAGGCTCAAAATAGTTAAATCTATATTGATCATCAAATGACTTAAATTTCACTACATATTATACTTTTAAAACACAATATATTAAGTTATTATATTAATAAAACACGATATATTTAATTATTGTTATTTTAAAATACAAAAATTATCTTGATGTATTTAAAGATAATAATATTTATTAAATATTTTACTTCAAAAACACACTTAAAAAGGTAAACCTACGCTATTTCACTGAAATCTTTTGAAATGATTTTATTCTGTACAAAGTTTTAGGTTAGTTTATTAATTTTCTAAAAAAATCCCCAACACAGAGATGTGAACAGTGAAAAAGCATAGGGAAAATTCGACAAACCTCGAAAGTGGGTGGTTCCGACCAAATTCATAATATCTCAGTCTCAGAGCAGACAACACGTGCACAGATTGCATGTGATGATCGTAGAATGGTCAGAGTCTAACAGTTTTCCTTGCTGTTTGCATCGGTCCCAC